>ERZ773149.704-NODE-704-length-31237-cov-4.083670_pt1 | contig 31237 bp, 28 predicted proteins | sample MGYA00511081_ERZ773149 | MGnify/ENA primary metagenome ERZ773149 (study PRJEB29015, sample SAMEA2737846) | human gut metagenome | biome: human gut; feature: human-associated habitat; material: faeces | place: China | collected 2012 ...
GTCAAAATGACATATCCATGTTAGTATGGAGAATAAGGAAATCAAATAAATAAAAAAACAAAAGAAAACACCTTTCCAAGTATCGGAGAGGTGTTTTCTCTATAGACAAAACAAAAAGTTAGTGATACCATATAAAGTAATATTGATGTTGTAAAAGAAAGGGGTGTTTTATATACCAATGGAGAATATAAATATATTATTAACATATCTTAGGTTGAATGGTTGGCATATGACATCATTTCCTTTTTACTATAAAAAATTTGAATACATCGTTCTTTTTGAAGATTTAAATAATCTTAATTTAACAAATGATGATAGGTATTCTGTTTTATTAACATTTATTGATATGTCTGATATTAATCGAAGATTAACAGTAAAAGCAAATTCTTTTTGTTTTAAATTTAATGTTGTAGAGTTTAGAAAGTTTTTTAATATTGCTTATACTGAAAACTTAGGTGATGTATTCCAGGAATTCTATGAGTATTTTAATAAATTTATTCCAACAGAAGCGAACCAAAATGTAACAAACGAAGAACTTCAAATAATCGTAAATCAATTAAATAGAAGAGATAATGATAATAATATGTGCTGTTATGCAGTCAAAAGAAATCCTCAAATTAATGGCAAACAATGTCATCGAACAATATTTAATTCTGAAAAATGTCGTCGGCTAAAACCTGCATTATATATAGAATTTGAACATGATGATACGATTAGTTTTTGTTTTAGGGAGGAAAATGAACTACCAGTAGCGGAGATTTTAAAAAATTTTGCGCATAATGAAATTAAAAACATAAAATTATCGTGATTGATAATATTTAGAATCCATTCTTTTTCAAAGCATCATCTAGCAATGAATACATAATCTCTTCTGGCGTGTATTTTTCTGAATATTCATTTATCAACTGTTCTAATCTATCTCGTAGTTCTATCGGGCAGTTAAAAGAAGTTTTCACAAAATCATCAGTCTTTATGCCTTTTATCTTTAATTTTGCCTTTTTGTTCATAATATCACTTCCCCTAAAAAATAGTTCGCCATTGTATAATACTGTAATCTTCTTTTTGGAGTGTTATTTCAGCAAAAAGTTCGCCATATTTACCACTTGCTATATGAAAAAGAATGTCACATGTTTCATTTGTATTTACATTAATGTATCCTGATGTTTTTGTATTTGCGATTTTTAATTCAACAAGTTTTCCAATTTGATTGCTATCTGGTAATGTTTTTTGTAAATTATTCCATTTTCCTTTCATAATATATTCTCCTTATATACCAAGAGCGCACATTTCTGTGCGCTCCGTTTCTTATTTCTTAGTTACACGTTTTCTGTGTTTCTGCTTCTTGCCTTTTTTATCAAAAATAACAAGTCCAGTTCCAAGAACAGCAATCGTTCCGAATCCGATGAATCCGAATTTCCAGAATCCGTTGTCGCCGGTCATTGGCATTTTGAATTTTGCGTTGTTTGTGACAATTTAATTATTACTTCTAATCCAAATATCCTGATATCCACCTTCATCTTCATAAAGTACAAAAGACTCTTCCTCCACTTTCTTCTCTTCTATCAGTTCAATAAGGCGAATCAGTTTTTCATTTGCTTCTTCAATTGTATCCTTACAATAATTAAGGCTATATTCATCATTTGAAGAAGAAGTTTTGATTATAACTGTATAAGAATTACTCTTTTCTGAGCTTCCATCTTCGTTCAGAACTATCTTTTGCACAAACTCTGTCCTAATGCTGCTGTCATCCATCTTTTCCCACACAGTACTCTCTGGAGTCCTCCAATAGTTTTAATGTCAGCGATTTGCTTATACATCAAAAATATTGGTATATTGCTGGCTACTATTAAAACAGCAATATGTTTTTTATTTACACACAGGAATAATTACCGAACAAGTAGCTATCGTGAAATAAATTCGCAAAAATTTACATTTACATAAAAACTTACACATACCAATTCCAAATAAATTTTGGAGGTAATTTTTATGGAATTGATAATGCAGGAATTACTGAATGCTGGTATAATTACTATGGAACAGGTCGAGAGAGCCAGAATGGAGAAAATTATGAAGGCTCTCGAGGAATATGGAATAGAAACACCTAAAATTACGAAACGAAAAGATGAAAACCGTTATATCTGCAATATACCGAAAAAATACTCTAAGGATGGTAAACGTCACAATATCTCCGGCTCTACGGTTGAAGAATGCGAGAAAAAATGGCGAGACGAGATTTACAAATTCATTACCGCTGAACCGGATAGAGATGCAACATTTCAGGATATTGCAAATGAATGGTTGAAAAAAAAGAGGGGCACCGTCAACGAAACGACATATGCCCTCTATGTAGGGATGAATCGCAATCATCTCAAAAATACAACTCTTGGTAAAATGAAAATCAGGGACATTCACCTGTCTGATTGTGAGGATTATATAAAATCATTATACCAGAAAGAGTTGTGTAGTACTACAACAAAACAGATTAAGATTATGATTTCTGGCATCATGGAGTATGCAGTACAGCATGGATATATCAATACGAATTACATGCATGGTGTAAAAGTTAATGCGGGTATTTGTAGTACAAAAGGGCAGCGTAAAAAAGAAACTTGGACGGATGATGAGTTGGTGAAAATCAAAAATGAATCCCTCAAGGAGTGGAAAGAACATAAGAAATATAGACACTCAGCGATTATTATTTTACAGTCTACGATAGGATGTAGAATCGGAGAATTATGCGCTTTGAACTGGAAAGATATTGATTTTGAAAATAAAACTCTTTCTATCACAAAGAACTTGGTAGAGTATAAAGACCCGGACACAAATGAGTGGATTTTAAAAATAAACCATGTAAAAACAGTATCCGGACGCAGAACTATTGATTTAACCGACGAAGCGCTTTTCTGGTTTAAAGAAGTAAAGCAAAGATGTAAGGATAAAGGCATTAAGAGCGAACATGTCGTAGTTAATCGCAATGGTGACTATATCAAACCGTGTCAGATGCTGGAAAATTTCAAAACATTCTGCATGGCTAAGAAAATCAAATATAAAGCCTCTCACTCCAATCGTCGAACATATGCAACAATCCTGATGGATTCAAATGTCCCGATTAGTGAGGTCAGCGCAGATTTAGGGCATTCAAGTATCAGCACAACTCAAAAATTCTACTACAAACGACGCGCTGACCGTGAGCAGTTACGGAGTCAAAAAAACGCAGTTTTCGCCGCAACACTCCGCAACAACGATGAAGCAGTGTAAACCCGCATAAAATCAAGCAAAAACAGCAAAACCGGAATATAATATACATATTTATTCTAAAAGTCAAGGAGTTTTTCACAAATGAAGAAAAAAGCATTCAAAGCCGCGTTTCCATACACGATTCCTATCGGTATAGGCTTTCTTTTCCTGGGAATGTCCTATGGATTTATGATGCAGAGTAAGGGCTTTTCTGTATGGTATCCATTCTTTATGAGTATGTTTATCTTTGCGGGATCTATGGAATTCGTAACAGCAAATCTTCTGCTGTCGGCATTCAGTCCGGTTGCAGCTTTCTTTCTGGCACTGATGGTCAATGCCAGACATTTATTTTATGGCCTTTCCATGCTGGATAAATATAAAAATACCGGTTGGAAGAAGTTCTACCTGATCTTTGGCATGTGTGATGAATCTTTTACTGTCAACTGTACAGTAACACCGCCGGATGATGTAGACCGTGGATGGTTTATGTTTTTTGTCAACCTGTTAAACCAGATTTACTGGGTATTCGCTGCTACAGCGGGTGCACTCTTAGGATATGTGATTCATTTTGATACAACCGGAATCGAATTTGTCATGACTGCACTGTTTGTCGTTATGTTCCTGAACCAATGGGAAGAATCCAAAGATCATCTTCCAGCTCTGGTAGGATTAATTTGTTCTGCCATCTGTCTTCTGATCTTCGGAAGCAGCAATTTTATTGTTCCGTCCATGATCTTTATCATCGTGGCCTTCACAGCCGAGCGCAGATTCAGTAAGAAACCGGAGGTGGCTGCAAAATGACTATGACAACAACACAAGCTATCATCACCATTGCGGCAGTTGTCCTTGGAACAATGGCAACGCGTTTTATCCCATTCATTATTTTCCCGGAAGGTAAAAATCCACCGGAATTTATCAAATATCTCGGAACCGTACTTCCGTATGCGGCAATCGGACTTCTTGTCATCTACTGTCTGAAAGATGTCCCTGCAAGCAGTACACATGGACTTCCTGAAGCAATTGCAATTGTTTTCATCGTACTGCTCCACAAGTGGAAAAAAACACCCTGCACTCTGTTACAAAAACAAAGTACAGGGGATTTTATCTTAAATTCTTTCTTTCAAATCTGTCAGGCAATCTTTCGAAGTGCCTCACATGTTCTGTCATATTCTTTTTCTACTGCTGCAAACAGTTCATCCGTACCTTCTATCGTGGTCGCTCCACGAAGTTTTTCTGTCAGTTCCTGACTTGGTGCAAAAAGATTATCAAATCCAAGATTCAGGCAAATACCTTTCAGTGTATGTGCTGCACGAAATGCTGTCTCTGCATCTTTATCTGCCAGTGCTGTCTCCAACTGTCCAAAACTCGGATCATCCAGAAACTTAAGCGCAAATTTCTTTACAAGCGCTTCACTCACCAGTCTGCTCAGTACTTTATCAAAATCAGATCCTAATTCTTCATAACATTCTCTGACTGTCATATCATTTATCTCCTATTCAAAAAACTTTTTTCTCATATCATTCATCAGCATTTTGGCTTTGCCCCCCCCCTGGAAAAATCGGCATTTTCCGGATTTCCAAGGTCCGTATATTCTTTTTCCATATTTTTGAAAACAGAATCCATAAAATCTTCTTTTGCATTTTCAAACTCTTTGAGTTCTGCTGATTTCTCTTTCTTCTTCAGAGGGTTGTTTTCCTGTGTACTGCCTTTTACTTTGCGTTTGATCCTGTCCTGAATATCGAGCAGACATTCAAGCAGAATCGGATTAAACGCACCGCATTCTCCATTCAGGATCATCTGAATCGCTTTCTCATGGGAATATGCTTTCTTATAAACTCGTTCGCCCACAAGTGCATCATACACATCTGCAAGAGAAACTACCTGCGCTGAAATCGGAATCTCATCTCCCTTAAGCCCGTCCGGATATCCTCTGCCATCATATCTCTCATGATGCCATCTGCAGATCTGATAAGCAACCATCATCAGTTCCTCATCCTCATATCCTTCCATATTTTTAAGAATACGGGCTCCTATGATCGTATGATTCTGCATGATCTTAAATTCTTCATCAGTCAGTTTGCCCGGCTTGTTCAGGATCTTATCATCAATGCCAATCTTGCCGATATCATGTAATGCAGACGCTGTTGTGATCAGCAGTCTTTCTGACCATGTGATATTATACTTATCTGTTTTCTGTACAAGACTCTCCAGAATCATTCCTGTCAGTATATTGATGTTCAGTACATGGCTTCCACTTTCACCATTACGAAATTCTACGATCTGACTTAAGATTTCAACCATCATACGGTTGTTCTTTTCTTTTTCATAAACCTGATTCGTAATCAGAGTGATCAGGCGTCTCTGCTTTGCATAAAGCTTGATCGTATTATAGACTCTTCGATGCACAACTCCTGCATCAAACGGTCGATTAATGTAATCCGAAACACCCATTTCATATGCACGTCTGACGACTTCAGTAGAATCCTCACTGGAAATCATAATAACCGGAATATCCTCAAGGTAATGATGACGATTCATATAATTAAGAACTCCGAATCCATCCATTCCCGGCATGACGATGTCCAGAAGAACCAGCGAAATTTCCCGCTCGTACTGTCTCAGTTTATCGATGCAGGACTCACCACTGTCAGCTTCCACGATATCATATTCTTCACTGAGGATCTCTGACAGAATTGCACGGTTCATCTCAGAATCATCAACGATCAGAACTCTGTATTTGTAGGTTTTGGATGTTTCACCGCCCTCTGCGTTGTCCTGAACTTCTTCATCATGTTCAGTCACTACCATATTCTTGCATGTTTTGGCCTGATACATGAACTGATCTGCTTTATGGATTGCATTCTCCACAGTACTTCCCGGAACGGAAAGCACACCTCCGATACTCACCGACAGACGAAGCTGTGAGTATCCCGGAACCTTCGTATCATGAATTTTTTCCTGAATCTGCTTTAATTTATCTGCAAAAATCTGATCCGTAATATCCGGCATCACGAGCAGGAATTCATCACCACCCATTCGGATCAGCATATCAGTACGACGTATATTCGCCTTTACGATTCCTACAACTGTCGTCAGTGCCAGGTCACCTGCATCGTGTCCAAATGTATCGTTGTATATCTTAAAATCATCCAGATCGATCATTGCAATGCCTGCTGTCATATCAGAATTTTTGATTCGTTCTTCGTAATAGCGTCTGTTGTAGATTCCGGTAAGCGCATCTGTATATAATTCCCGATTATAGCCTGAAAGCTGTTTGATCAGTTCCGTACGTCCATCATCATCCATGATCGCATCTGACTTCATGGCATTGATCAGTTCAATCACATACGGTTTACCGTCTATTTCTATATATTTGGAAATTACCTGGTAGATATTGGAATTCAGATATTCCAGCTTCAGTACTTTTTCTTTTTTCTGTAATGCTTCTCTGGATGTACAGTTCTTACAACGTGTACCTTTTTTCCAGAAATCATAGCATTTACAAGGAAATCCATCCACATCTTCTACACCTTTCAGATTTCCCATTTCCAGTGTATCCACATCCAATAACCGAACCACTTCAAATACTTTTTTGAGTTGCTCTATCATTACCTCGGATTCCTGCTTTGTCATTGCAGTATCATTCGTCATTCATTCATGTCCTTCCTGTGCTACCAGCCACTGCTGCCCGTTACACCCGATATACAACGTAACTTATTTAATATTTTTATTATAGCATTCTGCGCATACTGCGTAAAGTTTAATATTCACAACAATGACCAAAAAAGTGCAGATTTCTATCTGGAAGAAACTCTTTTTTTGTGGTACTCTATTGTTCAGAATCATGAATTTGGAAGGGAGAATATAAATGCTTCAGGATGATTATATACTGCGTCAGATACGCGAAATGGTACGTGCAGTCATGAAAATGCTGTTCCAGGTAAGTACAGTCGAACTGACACCTGATGTGATTGAAGATACAGATGCCAGACAGATACTTACAAATCTTACAGATCTGGCAGACAATGGTAAAATTGACGAGGCAGAAAATCAGTTATACGAAATGACCTGTGATGGTGACCGTCAGAATCTTGAAATTGGTCTTCTGTTCTACTACCACCTTAATGGCAAAGACGATGAATTTCTGGAGGCCAGTAATTTCAGCCGCGAGGAGATCATGATGGGAATTCAGGACCTTGCAGAGCGTTACAATTTAAGTGGAATCGCAGAAGCATTCCGTACAGAAATTCTGTAAACAGGAGCATTACATAATGAACAAAAAAGAAATTTCAGAAATCAAGAAACAGTTTTCTCCAAATAACTGTGCGATCACCAGAATCTGCGGCTGTTATGTGGATGGCGAGAAAAATAAAAAAACAGAACTGAAAGAAGCATTTCTTTCTCTTTCGGAAGAAGAAATGTTTAAATACTTTGAAATCTTCAAGAAGACTTTATCCGGCACAATTGGAAAAAATCTGATCAACATGGACTTTCCGCTTGAACAGGAAAAAGAAGGTGGTACCCAGGAATTTCTCATGAAACTCCGTGGCAGTAAACTTCAGGATAATGCTATACTTGAGGAATTTTATGATAAGATCATCGAAAATTATGATTATGGTGAGAATTACTATATCATTCTCATTCATGCCGTTTACGATATTCCCGGAAAGTCTTCCGATGGTCAGGAGATGTTCGATGCATCCGATGAAATCTATGACCATATCCTCTGCAGCATCTGTCCGGTCAATCTTTCCAAAGCCGGCCTGTGCTACAACGCAGAAACCAACAACATCGAAGACCGTATCCGTGACTGGATCGTAGAAATGCCAGATTTGGGATTCCTGTTCCCGGTATTTAATGACCGTAGCACGGATATTCACAGTCTTCTTTATTACACTAAAAATGCCGAACAGCTCAGAAGTGCTTTCGTAGATGAAATGTTTGGCTGTACCACTCCACTTTCTGCCGGCGGCCAGCGCGATTCTTTCAACGCACTTGTAGAAGAAACCCTTGGTGAGGACTGTGCCTACGATACTGTCATGAATATCCATGAGAAACTGAATGAATGGGTAGATTCTCAGAAGGATTCCCCGGATCCTGCTGTACTGACTAAACCGGAAGTGAAACGTCTCTTTGAAGAATGCGGTGTTGAAAATGAAAAACTCGAAACTTTTGATCAGACCTATGAAGCAATTGCCGGTGAAAACGCTTCACTTATGGCTGCCAATATTACCAATACACGACGTACTGAGATCAAAACACCGGATGTTGTAATTCACATTGATCCTGATCGTGCCGCGCTGATCGAAACGCAGGTGATCGATGGGCGTAAATGCATTGTTATTCCAATGGAAGGTGATGTAGAGATCAATGGTATCCATGTTTCCAGCGGGAACAGCGAAAGTACAGAATCCTAAGATTTCCAAACAATAAGCCCCCGCAAATGCGAGGGCTTATTACATATCATTTATTCATAAATTCCATTTACAGTAACATCAAATACTGCTTCTTTACCGGCAAGATCTGCTGCCTGATAATCATCTGGGAATATAACAGTTACTTCTACTTTATCTCCCGGATGTGCACCGATCAGCTGCTCTTCAAAATTATCAATATATGTACCGGAACCGATTACCAGATCTGTTCCTTTGCCATCTGTGCTTCCACCATCAAATGCAACTCCGTCAATCTTTCCTACATAATCAATATTGACCTTGTTTCCATCTGTAACTTCAAAAGAAGAATCTGTATTATAGGAAGCTGCTTCTGTAACTTCCGGAGTTGTTGTAGCCTCAGTCTCCTCTGTAGCTTCCGGAGTAGCCGTTGCCTCTGTTTCTTCTGCTGCCTCTGTAACCTCTGGTGTTTCTGTTGCTGCAGCCTCTTCTGTCGGTTCAGGTGTTGCAGTTGCGATTGAGAATTTGTGATTATCCGTAACCTTCAGAGTCTTGAGAACCTTTTTCTCAACATTGATGTCTGCATCATCCAGCCATTTTTCTGTTGTGTCTGTATAAAGCTTATTCTCTCTTGTCGAGATAATTGACTGTTTCTTAGTCTCTGTAGCTTCTTCATCATTTACTTTATCAAGTTTTACTACATAGTAAGAAGTATCTGTCTCAATAACGTCCGGACCGATTTCTCCGTCTTTCAGAGTTCTGAGAACTTTCATAACCTCATCCGGATATGCACTGCTGGAAGAACTGCTGTCGGACTCTTCATCAGAATCTTCTTTTGCCGCATCTTCATTCGTATCAAAAGTACCACTTACGGAAGAATAAGAATCATCCACTGATTTTGCAATTTCATTCAGATCTCCATCGGAACCGGCTGCTTTCAGATCATCCAGGATCTTCTGTGCATCTTCTTTTTTCTGTTTGATCTCATCATCGCTGAGATCTGCTGTACTGATGCTTACATAATCAAAAGATGACTGCTGTGCTTCTTCATCAGAAACATCTTTATCTACATCTGCAATGAGCGGATCATGCATTCTGCTCTTATAAGTCTGAAGCTCCAGATATGTCTTGATCTGATCTTCACTTACCGCAAGCTCCTGCAGTGTCTCTTCACTGTTGGCAGCCATAAATGCTGCTGCTGCATCTGCGATCTTCTGCTCATCATCATCTGTAACTTCTACATTATAGTCTGCAGCCTTTTCTTTCATGATGTACATCAGCTCTACATCTTTCAGAGACTGTTCTACTGCCTGTTCTCCATAGGTCTTTCCGTCTTCTGCATCCATGCTCCAGATAGAATAATCCTGTCCGCCCATAAAACTCTTATACATTGCTTCTGTCTGTGCCTGTCCTTCTCTTACAGAAAGACTCACGATTCCAAGCGGGATTTCTGTTCCATCCACTGTTGCAACTGTTTTTGTTCCATCTAATTTCTTTTCTCCACAGCCTGTGAGCATCCCCACTGCCATTACGCCTGTAAGAGCTGCAACAGCTGTTCTCTTTGTCATTGTTTTCATCTCTTCCTCCATTGCTTTACAATTCTAGCATATAAATAAGAGTATAAACTTTTTTGCCTTTAAGAGCAAGGAGAATCATAAAAATAGCCGTTTTTCACGGATATTTCACAGATTCTCCTCTTAATCAGACTATATGGATTTTATTCTTCTACAAGTGATTCCAGTTCCGTCAGAAAATCTGTCAGAGCTGTCAGTGTATTTCCAGCTCCCTCCGGAGTGAAAATAAATTTGGGTTCCTGTTCATTCTTGAATTGCAGCCCTCTTCTATATTTCTGCATCAGTACAGGAATACCTGCAGGATTCAGTTTGGCCCGTTCATACAATGTAATCTTCATATCCCTGGCGATCTGTTTGATCTCCACCACATAACATCGGTGTGCCTGTGCTTTCATTCTGGCGATCACAAGAAGATTCAGAACTGCTTTTGGCATTTCACCGAAGCGATCCAGCAATTCTTCCAGCATATCATCATAATCCTGCTGTGTCTCAATTCCGGCAATCCTCTTATAAATATCCAGTTTCTGATACTCATTGCTGATATAAGAATCCGGTATAAATGCATCCATATTCAGATCGATCGTTGTCTCAAAATCTTCCATTGTATGGATACCCTTTGCCTCCTTGACTGCCTCACTGAGCATCTTGCAGTAAAGGTCATACCCTACTGCATTCATATGCCCATGCTGTTCTGCTCCCAGTAGATTTCCGGCGCCTCTGAGTTCCAGATCACGCATTGCAATCTTGAATCCACTTCCCAGATCTGTATATTCTCGAATCGCAGAAAGTCTTTTTTCTGCAGTCTCTTTCAACATCGTATTCCTGCGATACATAAGGAATGCATAAGCAGTCCGATTTGAACGTCCGATTCTTCCACGAAGCTGATAAAGCTGTGAAAGTCCATATCGGTCAGAATCATGAATGATCATCGTATTGACATTGGAAATATCCAGTCCGGTCTCAATGATCGTTGTAGAAACCAGTACATCTATATCTCCGTTAATAAATGCATACATGACTGCTTCCAACTCTCGCTCACTCATCTGTCCATGGGCAAAATCCACTCTCGCATCCGGCAGAAGCTTCGCGATCCTTGCCGTCACATCTGCAATATCATTCACGCGGTTATAAACATAATAAACCTGACCGCCTCTTCGAAGCTCACGGTTGATCGCCTCTCTTACCGTTTCCTCATCATACTCCATAACATATGTCTGAATCGGAACACGATCCATCGGAGGCTCTTCCAGGACACTCATGTCGCGGATACCGATCATACTCATATGGAGTGTTCGCGGAATCGGTGTTGCCGTTAACGTCAGTACATCAATATCTTTTTTCAGCTGTTTGATCTTTTCTTTATGAACCACACCAAAACGCTGTTCTTCATCGATGATAAGAAGTCCCAGATTTTTATATTCCACATCCTTCGAAAGTACTCTGTGTGTACCGACTACGATATCCACCTGACCTTTTTTCAGATCTGCGATCGTCTTTTTCTGCTGCGCAGCCGTACGGAACCGGCAAAGAAGATCTACTCTCACCGGAAACTCTTTCATTCGCTGAATAAAGGTGTTATAAACCTGCTGTGCAAGAATCGTGGTCGGTACAAGATAAACAACCTGGCGGCTTTCCTGAACTGCTTTAAATGCAGCCCGCAGCGCAACCTCTGTCTTGCCATATCCGACATCCCCACACACAAGACGGTCCATAATCTTGGTGCTCTCCATATCTTTCTTAGTATCTTCGATCGCAGCCAGCTGATCTTCTGTTTCCTCATACGGAAACATCTCTTCAAACTCTCGCTGCCAGACGGTATCTGGTCCACAGACATAACCTTCTTTTTCCTGGCGGACTGCATAAAGCTCCACAAGTTCCCTTGCAATATTCTGCACGGCACCGCGGACTCTGGATTTCGTCTTTTTCCATTCCTGCCCACCAAGCCGATTCAGTTTCGGCGGTTTTGCTGTTTCTGCCCCGGAATATTTCTGCAGTGCATCCAGCTGTGTTGCAAGAATATACAGATTACTTCCATTACGATATTCGATTTTGATATAATCCTTTGCAACTTTATCTACTGCAACTTTCTCAATACCTTTGTAAATGCCGAGTCCATGCTTTTCATGCACTACATAGTCTCCAATGGAAAGTTCCGAAAAGTCCTGGATTCTCTTTCCATTGTATTCTTTTTTCTTTTTACGCTTTTTCTGCTCTTTTCCAAAGATATCTGTCTCTGTGATGACTGCAAATTTAACCAGCGGATATTCAAATCCCCTCCGTGCATGGCCATACGCCACCATGATCTCTCCCGGCTGCAGAATACGATCAGAATCCTGTCCGTAGAATGCGTTCAGACCTTCTTCCTGAAGATCTTTTGCCAGACGTTCTGCACGGGTTCTGGAACCGGACAGCAAAACGATCTGATATCCTTCTTTTTTGTACTGTTTCAGATCCTTTACCAACAGTTCAAAACTGCTTTGATAAGAGCTCATAGATTTTACTGTGATATTAAACTGACCTGAAATTTTCCAGTTTGATTTCTTCGGATCCAGCAAAGACATGGCAACACAATTTCTGTCATTTATCTTATGACACAATTCCTCCCATGTACACATCCAGTCACCGGAAAGACTGATCTCGCCCTTTTCCTTTCGATTCTCACAACTTTGCTGGAATTCCTCCTGCACAGCTTTTGCATTTTCCTCCAGATGATTAAGTTCATCCAAAAAAAACAGAGTTTCAGTTTCTTTAAAATAATCGAGAAATGAGACACCATTTTTCTCCATTGGCTGTTCTGCTGCAGGATAAATTGTAACATCATCCAGGTTTTCAAGAGAACGCTGGCTCTGTGCATCAAAACTGCGGATCGAATCAATTTCATCTCCCCACAGTTCAATACGCCAGGGATTTTCTTCTGTCAGAGAATAAATATCAATGATTCCTCCACGGATGGAAAACTGTCCTGGCATCTCTACCTGTCCAACGCGTTCATACCCCATATGGACAAGCGCAGCTGTCAGTTTATCCATATCCAGGGTGCTGTCATTGCGAAAATGAATCAGTTGTTTTTCTATTTTTTCCAGAGGTGCAAGATAGTCCATACAGCCATCAATACTGGTAACGACCGTAATCTCATCCTCACGTTCCAGAAGAGCGCGAATCACCTGCATTCGCTGACGAATCAGCAGATTCCCATGTATATCTGCCTGAAAAAAAAGAAGATCCTTTGCCGGATAGTAATAAACACGTTTATCATAAAAACGATAATCTTCATACAGTTCTTTCGCAGATTTTTCATCTGCGGCAATTACCAGATGACATGGAAAAAGCCCGGAAAGCCCATACATAAGATGAGCTTTCTGGGACTCCATACAACCACTGATCTCCAGAATTCCACGATTCTTTTTTGCCTGTTTTTGTATTTCTTCCATCTCTGCAAGATTCTGCAGAGGCTGCAAAAATGTCTTCATACATTCTCCATTTTCTTGTTGAACTGATTCATGGCCGCATCCACACTGTCAGCCAGGATCATCTCTACAGCTTTGCAGGCTCTCTCCTGCGCCTCTTCCACAAGCTTACGTTCATTGCTTCCGAATCTGCCAAGTACATGATCTGCCAGATCCCATCCTTTTGGTTTGGCTCCGACACCAACCTTGATACGAACAAACGTCTGTGTACCAAGCTGCTGAATGATATGCTTGATTCCATTGTGCCCACCGGCACTGCCTTTCTTACGGATACGAAGCTGTCCCGGTTCCAGATCAATATCGTCATAAATAACGATCATCTCTGTCTCCGGATCGATTTTGAAGTAGTTTGCCATATCCCGGACAGGACCACCACTGAGATTCATATAAGAAAGCGGCTTCATCAGAATGACAGGTTGTCCTTCGATTCTTCCCTTTCCGTACATGGCATTGAATTTCACGCCAGACTGTGGAACATTATATTCCTCCACAAGCTTATCAATCACATCAAATCCCATATTATGGCGTGTGGCTTCATACTGCCTTCCGGGATTTCCCAAACCTACGATCAGATACATCAGAATTTCCTCGCTGTATTAATTAAAATAAACCATTTCGTCTTCCAGTGGATCACACTGTTCTACATGCTCCGCAGCAAGTACGATACCTTCTTCACCCTGGTATTCGTTACGTTTCTCAATGCCGACTTTGGCTGTAACTTCTACCCATTCTCCCGGCGTCAGTTTCGGCGCATATGCGCTCTTACATACATAACCAAGAAATGTAGTATCATCTGCACAGCAAGTCATGGCTGTACGTCCCGGAACAAAGAATTTACTTCCCATTCCGCGAGGTTTCATGACTCTTGCTTTAAACTTGACTGTTTTGCCTTCATAATTTTCCGGATGATCCATTGCATCCACAAACCAGATGCCATAATCTTCCGGAAGAATCTCGATAACCGGCGCATTCATATCAAATGGCATTTCATCCTGGAAAATATCACCCAGCTCGCCTTCTTCATCCTCAAAGATAACTTCTGCTCTCTGATTTGCGACCTTGATTCCACGTCGATAAGTCGGAAGTGGATCTTCCTTTTTGCAACGGTTGAAGATAACCATATCTGTATTTTTTATCATATCCATAAAAATGGATTTCATATTCGCCATATACATCTGGAAAGTACTTCCATCTACACAGGTAATCTGCTGTTCTACTCCCCAGCCTGTCGGCAGCTGCGTTTTTTCAAAATTGCTTACCAGCCACATGCCATTATATTCTATGATAACACGCTCCGGCTGATGAAGAATATCCATGGCAACCAGTCTGTCTGTTGTAAAGTCTTCCTCATTTTCAATTACCTCCACAACAGTATTATTGGCTTCAAGAATTGCCGGATCGTATTCTTCCTCCCCTTCCTCACAGAGGATCAGAAGTGTCTTTCCATCCGTATGGAAATAATCCTGCTGTATGGTAAAACTCAGGAAAGAAGTCTTGCCACTTTCCAGGAAACCGGTCATTAAATAAATCGGTACTTTGATCTCATCCATTGTCTGTATTCTCCTCTATGATTACAGGCCAAAAAGCTCAGCCAGTTTGTCCTCATTCAGTTTAGATCCGATCACGCAGAGACGACCTGTATATTCCGGTGCGCCTTCACGGATTTCTGTTTCTTCCGGAACCATATCAAAATAAATCCATGTTCCATCTTCTGCCGGAAGCATTCCTTTTGCACGGAGAATGATTCCATATTCATCAGATGCAGAAAGAGCTTCCAGCATCTTCTCAAGATTTTCTTTTGTATATTTCTTAATTGTCTCACGACCCCAACTTGTAAATACTTCATCTGCATGATGATGGTGATGGTCATGATGGTCGTGTCCACATCCGCATTCATGATCATGGTCGTGATGATGATGCTCATGTTCTTCATGAGCGTGGTCATGTCCGCATCCGCATTCTTCATCATGGTCGTGATGATGATGTTCATGTTCTTCATGAGCGTGGTCATGTCCGCATCCGCATTCTTCATCATGATCGTGATGATGATGCTCATGTTCTTCATGATCATGGTCATGATGATGTTCGCCATGTTCATGCACATGTCCGCATTCCGGGCATACCTCCTCTTCTTCCATCAGCTCATCTGCCAGAGATACCGGATGCTCCATAACCTCCAGAAGTTTTTTACCTTCCAGTTTCTCGATCGGTGTTGTGATGATCGCTGCTTTGGAGTTAATCTCACGAAGCAGTTCCAGTGATGCCTGTGCTTTTGCTTCGTCAACAATATCTGTACGACTCATGATGATCGCTCCGGCATATTCAACCTGATTGTTGAAAAATTCACCGAAATTTCTCATATACATTTTGCATTTCTTTGCATCAACAACAGTAGTGTAGCTGTTCAGAACCAGTCCTGTTTCTTCTTCTACGCCCTGTACTGCTTTAATGACATCAGATAATTTGCCGACACCAGATGGCTCGATCAGGATTCTGTCCGGGTGATATTTGCTGATAACTTCTTTCAAAGATGCACCAAAATCACCAACCAGTGAGCAGCAGATACATCCTGAGTTCATTTCACGGATCTGGATTCCGGCTTCTTTCAGAAATCCTCCATCAATGCCGATCTCACCAAATTCATTTTCAATCAGTACGACCTGCTCCCCCTGAAAGGCATCTTTCAGAAGTTTCTTGATCAGTGTTGTTTTACCGGCTCCAAGGAAACCGGAGATAATGTCAATTTTAGTTTTTTCCATGATTGCATTTCCTCTCTTTCTGCCCATGGGCAAAATGATTGCTAAATTACTTTATATTATTTGTTTTATATCGCTAACTTATAACGCAATTTGACCAGGAGGCATAAAATACCCCCTGGTTATTATCCCTTCATATGGGTAATGGGGACATGAACCAGTCACGTCCCCACTCTATACTCTCTAAAATCAACCGTTGATCATGAAGCTGAGAAGTTTGTCGATATCTTCTTTCTCATATGCTACGATCTCAAGTTCCGGAATTTCTCCGCCGGAGAAGATGTTTGCAAGAGATACATACTGGGACAGTTTGGATTTGAGGTTCAGTCTGTCACCTTCACCTGTTACCAGTTCAACTTTGCCCTGGCAGCTGTCTACTACTTCAAAAAATTTCTCGATGTCTTTAATATTAGATACTTTCATTGTAAATCTCCTTTCAAAATCTTTATTTTTTATGTTCAACTTACTGCATTTCATGTAAATACTGAGTTTCCAAATGATTTTCCTCAGTTGCGTTCAGTATAACCTATATTTTCTTAAATTGCAACGATTTTATTTGTTAAATTTATATAATTATCGATGTGCAAAATTGGTTAACTTTCACAATAAAATATCAATAAGTAAACACCGCAACACCATATCCTGGCAGTGGATAGTCAAACGAAAACTCTCTGTGATCACATTCCTGTGCCTCTGCTTTAAATACCTCCGGTTTCTCCAAAAGTCCATGTTCATTCATGATCAGTTTATACTGTTTTTTCTTTGGAACACCGACACGATAATCCGGGCGGTCAACCGGCGTAAAGTTTACAATAAACAGAAGGTTATTTCTCTTTGTAGGAGATTTTCTTACCAGACTGAAAATACTTCTGTATGCATCGTCTGCATTGATCCACTCAAATCCGTCAGGATCGTTGTCCCCTGCATACAATGCAGGATACTTTGTATACATATGTAAAAGCGTCTTTACAAACTCCTGAAGATCCTGATGTGGTTTTTCATTCAGAAGATACCAGTCAAGCTCCCTCTCCTCACTCCATTCACGCAGCTGTCCAAATTCCTGTCCCATAAACAGAAGTTTTTTGCCTGGATGGAACAGCATAAATGCATACGCAGCTTTCAAATTACGAATCTTTTCTTCCGGATAGCCTGGCATCTTATTAACCATAGAACATTTCAAATGTACGACTTCATCATGCGAGATGACAAGGACATATTTTTCACTGTATGCATAAGTCATAGAAAATGTCATCTTATTGTGATTGTCCTTACGGAAATATGGATCCAATTTCATGTATTCAAGAAAATCATTCATCCATCCCATATTCCATTTCAAAGAGAAGCCAAGTCCTCCATCTTCAGCTTTTCCGGTAACCTGTGGCCATGCGGTAGATTCTTCTGCTATCATGACCGTTCCATGATTTCTTCCAAGTACAACGGTATTCAAATGTTTGAAAAACTCAATTGCTTCAAGGTTTTTGTTATCACCATATTTATTAGCAACCCACTCGCCATCCTTCTTTCCATAATCCAGATAAAGCATAGATGCTACTGCATCAACACGAAGTCCGTCTACATGACACTCTTCAATCCAGTAGAGTGCATTGGCAATCAGGAAGTTTTTGACCTCCGGACGGCCATAGTTATAAATCTTGGTTCCCCAGTCCGGATGTTCTCCCTGTCTCGGATCTTCATGTTCATATACTGCTGTACCGTCAAAATTTGCGAGGCCTTGTGCATCTTTCGGAAAATGTGCCGGTACCCAGTCCAGAATAACTCCAATCTTATTACGGTGCAGATAATCGATCATATACTTGAAATCCTGAACAGAACCATAACGGGAGGTTGGTGCATAATATCCTGTGACCTGATATCCCCATGAGCCATCAAACGGATGCTCGGCAATTCCCATAAGTTCTACATGTGTATAACCCATTTTCTTTACATAGGCAGCAAGTTCATGTGCCAGTTCACGGTAATTATAAAATCCCGGATCATCTTCATCTTTTGCTTCATGTTTCTTCCAGGAACCGGGGTGTACCTCATAAATGGCCATAGGATCTTTGGTTTCATCAAATTCCGGACGTCTTTTCATCCAGGTAGTATCTTTCCATTTATAATCAGAAATATCCGCAATTCTGGATGCAGTGCCAGGTCTCAGTTCTGCTTCATTCCCATATGGATCGGCTTTGTATAATTCTTCACCATGATAGCCGATAATATAGAATTTATAGAGATCTCCAACTTTTGCTCCAGGTATAAATGTCTCATATACCCCAATTGGTCCGACTTTCTTCATTGGATTTGCCTGTGTATTCCAGTTATTAAACTCTCCAACAACAGAAACTGATCTGGCATTTGGTGCCCACACAGCAAAATATACACCTTTCTTACGCCTCTGTATCGTCGGATGGGCTCCTAATTTCCTGTAAATGTCATAATGGGTTCCCTGTCCGAACAGATACTGATCCAGCTCTGTAAACTGCAACTTCTCTCCCATTCAAACGTACCTCCCTTAACAGCTATTTTATTCCGGCACTCTTTACAACTCTGCGCCTCCTATCAGCATTATGCACATTTATTATGCTGATATTTTGCATTTTTATAGACATATTATACCAATCCATAATGTTCCCGTCAATTAAAATAAGAAATTACAAGTACACAAAAAGAGGACTTGTCCGATTGCGCTTTCGAACTTGTCCTCTTTTGTGGATTCTTATTTTATATAGAATTAATATCCTGTATCATACCCATCTCCGGAGTCCTCATCTGCATAATCACTTCCGTCTCCGGAACTGTCATCATAAGATCCATCGTCTGAGCTGTTATCTCCGGAACTGTCATCTGATGAACTTCCATCCCCGGAAGAGTCATCGCCTCCTGAGCTGTTATCTCCGGAAGAACTGTCGGAACTCTCATCACTTCCATCACTGACATCACTGCTGTCCGAAGATCCTGTATCACTTACATCAGAACTATCTGTTGAGCCGTCATCTGAGGTAGTACCATCTGATACCGCTGTACCATCACTGCTTCCGTCAGAAGAACCACTGTTATATCCTGCAACGATACCCTTCTGAAGTGAACTGTCCCAGAAATCAGAATAGTTTGCATTCTGTAAAGTAACTCCCTTGGCTGCTGCAAGCTCACTGACTGTCATCAGTTTATAGCCTTTGGCTACCAGTTCCGGGATCATCTTGATCGCTGCCTGTACAGATGGCTCATGAATATCATGCATCAGAATGATCGAACCGTCAGTAAGATCTCCGTTCATAATCTCATTATAGTCTTTGTCAACATCCTTATAACTCCAGTCAAGAGAATCCAGCGACCATGTAAAGAATGGTTTCTGTACAGTAGCAATGATATCATCACTCCAGTTTCCATATGGTGCTCTGGCAACACTTGCCTTCTGTCCACATGCCTTCTCCAGAGCTGCATCTGTATCTGAAAACTCTTTGGCAACTGCATCCATATCAAGATCATACAGATTCAGATGATCCCAGGAATGAGATCCGATCTCACATCCAATGTCTACCATTCGCTGAACTTCGCTCTGCCAGTTCTCAACATTCTGTCCGAGCATAAAGAATGTCGCATGTGCATTATTCTGTTCCAGGCAGTCCAGAAGCTGGTCTGTATACTCTCCCGGGCCATCATCAAAGGTAAATGCAATTCTGGTCTTGTGCTGACTTGGATCATATGTTCCATCATCATTAAAATAATAATCATCAAATCCAACGCTCACCCATCCGGTCTGTGCATAACCATTGTCTCCAAAATAATATGTAGAACCATCTATTTCCTGCAGTCCACCTGCATAATATGTACCATCCACATTCTGATACCATTTACCGTTCTCATCCTCATGCCAGCCAGCAGTCAGCTGAGAAGCCTTTGTCAGATCACTCGCACCCTTCAGCGGTTTACGGATTGCTGCATTTGTGTCTTTTTCTATCTGTGTCTCAGTTCCTGAATCTCCCGTATTGGTATTCGCATTCGTATCTGTTTCTGCCTGTACCTGTGCCGGTTTATCTGTATTTTTCCCTCCGACCCGATTAATGACCGGAAGAATGATTCCTCGTATCACAAAGACAAATACGAGAATTATTGCAACAATATACGCGCCTTTTTTCATCATCTGACGACGTCTTATCTGCTGTTGCTTTTTGCGCATTCGTTCACGCAATACCCTTTTATCCATCTACTCCACCTGCTGTATTTTTCTATAACTTTTTTGTCTATTTATTATCATAACGCATTTAATTCTGAAATACAATCACAATTCCTGAACTAAATCAAGTTATTCTGTGAATGATGATCCAATACTTCAGCAGGTATATCAGATAACTCTTTTTAATTCAAAATTCTCTGTTACCAGAAGAAGATCTGCCTCTTTACCTGTATGAACAGACCCTGTTCTGTCATAAATCCCAATACTTCTTGCCGGATTTCTCGTGGCTGCAAAAATCGCCTGGTCTACAGGCACACCAAATTCTATTGCCTTGCACATACAGCCAAACAGATTTGTCGCAGATCCTGCCAGTGTTCCGTCTTTCAGCACTGCCTTGCGGTCCTTCACAGTTACTTCCTGTCCGCCGAGCTCATATGTACCGTTTTTCATCCCTGTTGCACGCATGGAGTCACTGATCAGAATCACTCTTTCCGGTCCGAACATTTTGAATGTTGTTCTGATCACGGATGGATGAATATGATAACCATCACAGATCAGTTCAACCATACATTCCGGATCATCCGAAGCCGCTCCGATCAGTCCCGGTTCTCTGTGAGCCAACGGCTGCATCGCATTATAAAGATGCGTTACGTGATGTGCTCCCAGTGCCATTGCTTCTGCCGCACATTCATAATCTGCCGCTGTATGTCCCAGAGATATCTGTACTTCTTCCTTCATTTCCCGTATGAAGTCCATAGCTCCTTTTACATTCGGTGCCAGTGTTACAAGTCGGATTCTTCCACCTGATACTTCATTCAATTCCTTTACAAAATCTGCATCCGGTTCTGTAATCCATTCTTCCACATGTGCGCCCTTCTTAACAGGATCCAGAAACGGTCCTTCCATATTGATACCTGCAACCGTTGCTCCATCGCCGGACTTTTCTGCTTCCCTGATCCCTTTGAAAATCTTCTTAAGCTGTTCCTTCGGAAGTGTCATGGAAGTCGGACAATATGATGTTATTCCACTTTGTCTCTCATATCTTAAGATTTTTTTCAGGCCCTCCGGATCACCATCAGAAAAATCTTCCCCATATGCTCCATGGCTGTGAATATCCACAAGACCGGGAATGACTATAAGGCCCTCAGCATCTATAACTTCCTCTTCAGATGTTGCTTCAAACGCCTCTGTCAGTCTGTGATTTCTGATATAAAGTGTTTCCCTGCAAAAACTTCCATCTTCCTGAAAAACATTTCCATTTTTTATGATCATCCTTCGTTTGCCACATCATCTTCCGATGCAGTTTCCTCACTTTCTTCTGCAGTGTCACTGCTATCTTCCTCTGACGCATTATCTTCTGTAGTGTCTTCTGCAGCATCAACTCCAGTGTCTTCACTTTCCGGATCTGCATCTTCATTTGCCACATCAGCTTCTGTTGCAGAAGTTTCATTTACTGTCGCATTATCCACTATAAAACGTTCCACACGCATCAGTGCCAGTGATTCATTTACTTCCTGTTCACCATAATATGCAACCAGCTGATCAAAACTCTCATAGCCATATTCTGATAACAGCTCGTCTTTTAATGTCTGTATATCGTCATCGTCAAGACTGAGCCCTTCTGCATCCATGATTCCCTGAACAATAAGGTTCTGTTCCACTTTGGATTCTGCATACTGCTGGCAGTCTTCCTCATAATCTTCTTCAGACATTCCCTGAGCCTTAAGGAAATCAGACATTTCCATACCTGCTTCTTTGACATAATTTTCATTGAGTTTTTTGTATGCTTCAACCGCCTTATCCACATCTTCTTCCGGATATTCTTTTACTTCAGAATTTGCGAGTACTTCGCTCCAGGCATTACTGTAAAGATCATAATCTGCTGATTTTGTCTCATTTTCTTCGAGTTCTTTTTTGACGGCTGCACGATACTCGTCAACTGTCTTGTATTCTGTATTGGCAGCTACCCACTCATCATTCAGTTCGGAAGGCCGCGTGAACTTCTGCAGCGTAACCTTAAACACAACCGGTTTACCGGCAACAGATTCTTCATAGTAATCATCCGGGAAAGTCAGGTCCAGTTCTTTTGTCTCTCCCTTTTTCATGCCAATGATTCCATCCTCGAATCCATCGATCATTCCGCCCTCGCCAATCACAAGATCATAATCTTCTGCAGAACCCCCATCAAATTCTTTTCCGTCTATCGTTCCGGTAAAATTAATCGTTACCGAATCGCCCTCTTCTACTGTTCCGTCATTTACCTCTGTTCCGTTTTCTTCAAGATTATAATCGATTTCTGCCTGTACATCATCATCCGTTACAGTAACCGATGATCTGTCCAGTGTCAGTCCCTTATATTCTCCAATCGTAACATATTTTGAAACATCAGAAACAGACACCAGTCTGACTGCCGAAGCAGATGTTTTTTTATCTGAGGATGCAGAATCTTTTTTATCCCCTGTATCCTGTGTTGTCTCGGTTTTGGTTTCTTTTGTATCAGATCCGCCACATGCTGTAGCAGATAAAGCCATGCACATTACCAACATCGCTGCAACTGTTTTTTTCTTCATAATAAAACTCCTTTCAAATCTGCATATCACATTTCTGGTACCGGTGTCGGTCTGGAAGAATCCCATACCTCAGATACATCAAAAAGATCGCTCAGCATATCCGGGTTATAATACATTCTGTAACCATCCAGATTTCTTCTTCCCTGTCGGAAATACTGATCTGTGATCTGTACAAAGTACTGACTGGAATCTACATTACAGAAGTAGTCATAACCCGCACTCTTATAATACTGAAATTTCGGATTATCAGAAGAGTAACCTTCCCAGTCACCAATATCTGCACCAAACGCAAAGATGATCATATCTGTATCTCCAAGGATCGGGGCTACATTTGCTTTCCATTTCTCATCGTCTGTCTTAAGATCCTCAGCAGAACGCTCTGTTGCATTCATATGTCCCCAGGTATGACTTGCGAATTCCCATCCCTCTGCCTTCATGGCATCTGCCACTTTGGTCGCATCTTTTACATCCTGGTCATAATCGAAATCAGGATGATCTTCCAGGAATTTCTTCTGGTCACCCTGAAGGTTTTCGCCGGTCTTATATGCACTGTCTGTTCTGTATCCCAGTACTCCGTTATAACCGGTCATCGCAAGGATTCCCTTACGTCCATGATAGGAAAAATCCGGATGTTCTTTGATAAAAGAATCCAGAAGCGGTACCAGATCATAATCTCCGACTAAAACATTTCCGGCAGCATCAACATATTCGTTCTTTACCTCTCCATTCTCGTCAAGTACAAGTTTGGATGCACAGCCATCGCCGTCCATATAATGATAATAGCTGACATCATCCTGCGAAAGGACAAACGGAATCTTACCCTCCGGAACCATGATCTTACCCCTGCTCATCGTACCGTCTTTATTTACCGTTGCCATATCATGTGGACTTACCAGTACATAGCCCTTGTCATACATGATCTGAATGATCTTATTAAACTCACTGACTGTTGTCATGACCTGATTATAATTTCCGGATTTTGAATCTCCATCAAATGCTCTGGATGTGTCCTCGATCAATGTATGAAAAAATACATGTGTGATTTTTTCAAGAGGATATTCAACCAGTGATTTTTTCGCAATCTGGCATTTTGCAGCAAGATCCATGTAATCTTTATTTTTTGTAAAATCATCCTGTTTTTTCAGCAATTTGATTGCCTCATCATAATTATACTGCTGATACATGATCGTTGCCTGATCAAGCACAGAATCAGAAGTTTCTGTGTCTGCAGATTCTTTTGAATCCTCTGCATCTGCATAAACGTTCTGTATCATTTTAGATCTTATGCCGTCTGTAACCGGCAGATAACCACTTCCCCCTGTCAGTGCTGCTGCAGTAAGTACTGCTGTAAGTATTAATGCTCTTTTTTTCATTCTTTATCCCCTTTTATCAGTTATGCCATTGGCGGCACCGGTGTCGGTCTTACCGGATCAAAAACACTCTTTACATCAAAAAGATCCTCCAGAAGCTCCGGGTGGTAATACATACGGTATCCGTCCAAATTTCTTCTCCCCTGACGGAAATACCGCTCTCTTATCTGTACATAATATTTACTTGAATCTACATTGCAAAAATAATTGTATCCTGCACCTTTTAAATATTCGAATTTATCGCCGTGATAATCCTCCGGTCCACAGAGGTCTGTACCAAACGCAAATATAATGATATCTGTACCTCCGATCAGCGGATCTACATTATCTTTGAATTTCCGGGTATCGGTCTGAAGTGTTTCCAGTCCTATCTGCCCTACATTCTGATGCCCCCAGGTGTGACTTGCAAAAAGCCATCCCTCTGCTTTCATGGCATCTGCGACTTTCTTGGCGCCCTCTCTTTCTTTCGCCAGGCTGAAATCAGGATGTGCATCCAGCCATTCAACCTTATTGGCATCCAGATCATCCGGACGTGTCTCATAGCTCTGGTCTGTACGATATCCTAGAATACCATTATAACCGGTAAGTGCCACGATTCCTTTTGCCCCTCTGTATGAAAAATCCGGATGTTCTTCTACAAAACGGTCGATCAGCGGAACCATATCATAATCTCCGACAGAAACGCTTCCATCATCCTCTATATATTCGTTCCGGATTTTTCCATTCTCATCAACAACCAGCTTCGATGCATATCCATCACCATCCATATAATGATAATAACAGACATCGTCCTGTGAAAGAACAAACGGAATCTTCCCTTCCGGGAGAAGGATCTCTCCTTCTGTTATATTGCCATCAGCATCTGCCTTAGCCATATCATAGATACTGACCATGACATAGCCTTTCTCATACATAGTCTCTGTAATCTTGTTGAATTCATCGATCGTTGTCATAACTTGATTGTAATCAGCTTCTTTATAGTCTCCATCAAATGCTTTAGATGGATCTTTTATCAGTGTATGATAAAAAACATGTGTAACTTCTTCCAGTGGCCAGGACTTACAGGAAGCTTTTATTTCTTCATATTGTTTTACCGCATCCTGCATTTCTGTATTCTTTTTATAGCCACTGTATTTCTGAAGCAGGCTGATTGCCTTGTCATAATCATATTGTACTGCGAGAAGCTTCGCATCTGCCAGAATTTCCTCCGGGGTTCCACTTCCAGATCTGAACGACTCTGTTTCACCGAATCTGTCAAAGTCGGCTCCGATGAGTCCTTTTCTGCTGATTTTTTTGATGAAACCTGACTTTGCCTGCTTTCTCTGGTCACAAAACTGACGATTCCGGTGACTGCACTCACTGCTACCACTACGGTAACAACGGCCATGCTTCCCAATACGATCATTTTTTTTCTTCGTTCCTGCTTTTTTATGCGGTGTTTTCTTGCCTGGCGTCTCTCGCGAAGTGCCTTTTCCTGCTCTTCTGACAAACGTTCCATTTCTTTTATTTCATCTGAATACAGTTTATTCTGACTGGTATTTTTATTTCTGTCGTTTTTCTTCTCCATACTAACTCTCCAGGACCTTTGTTCTGTAATTCTTAGTGTACCCACAAATAAATTTATCTTTCAGATTTTTCTAAAAACCGTAAATTTATTATACCTGTTTCTCTGTACCTTTGCTACAACTTTTCCTGTTCTTTATGGAATTTTATGAATTTGTTTGCCTTTTGTAATAAATGATGTTAGAATATAATTCGCATGACATAAGTTTGTAAATTACATATTGAGGAGGGTATCTATGAGTACACTTACCATCGTCCTTCTTGTGATCCTGGTCGTTCTGATCGCTGCTCTGATAGCTCTTTATTTCTTTGGAAAAAAGGCTCAGAAGAAACAAGAAGAACAGCAGGCCCAGATTGAAGCTGCTAAGCAAACCGTTTCTATGCTGATTATTGATAAGAAGCGACTTCCGTTAAAAGAATCCGGTCTTCCTCAGATGGTGATCGACCAGGCACCGAAGCTGATGCGCCGTTCCAAACTGCCAATCGTTAAAGCAAAAGTCGGACCAAAGATCTCCGTTCTGATCGCAGATGAAAAAGTTTTTGATCAGATTCCGGTCAAAAAAGAAGTCAAGGCCGAAGTCAGCGGTTTATATATCGTTGGCGTTAAAGGAATCCGTGGTTCCCTGGAAACACCGGCTCCTAAGAAAAAAGGCTTTTTCAAAAGATTACTCAACAAATAAGGACACATGCAAAATGCCTGAGAGAATCATCTCCCAGGCATTTCTTTTTTTTCTTTAGTTCTATCAATACTTATTACAATATAAGATTCTCCGAATCTCTGGACTGTGCCTGAACCGTAAGATAGCAGTCAGCCACATGTTCCTCATTCATATCCAGTGCATAATCAACTTTCAGATGAATATTATCCTCTTCTTCCTGCAATTCCAAACCGGTTGCTGCAATCCCCATCTGAAGTGTTCCAAACGGTGTAGAATAAAATGTCATATTTTTCTTACCCTGTTCGAAAACCATATGTACATTTACCTGCCCCTGCTTGCGGACTTCCACTCCCTGCGCCGACATCTTGATATAGTTGACCGTCGGTTCTGCCGTATCGTCCATCATTTCTTCATAACGAAGATAATGGCTTCCATTTCGATAATAATACTGTCCTGGGACAACGATCTCGATTGGTTCCTGTTCCTCTTCCGGATCCATCATCTGAAGTCCGCGTACATGTATAAGTACATCTTTTTTCATATATCTCTCCTGATTCTGATAATTATCAATATTTTTCAATATCAATTTTCTTAGTCATTTCCACATCATACGGAAGAATCGAATTGGCAAATTCCTTAAACTCATCTGCAAGATCACTTACATAAAATCGATAAGGAAATTCCTCTTCCTGCTGTCCGGTACTGAGCATATTTGTTTTCTGCAGAAGATTCTTCAGTTCCAAAGCCGTCTCATACGCAGGATTTACCAGTCTTACTTTTTCTCCCATAACTTCCCTGATCGTAGATCGGATCAGCGGATAATGCGTACAGCCGAGAATCAGTGTATCCACATCTTTATCTTTCAGTTCCTGCAGATATCGGTTTGCAACTTCTACAGTCACCGGATCATGTAGCCAGCCTTCCTCTACCAGAGGTACAAACAGTGGGCAGGCCTTACCGATCACCGTAATTTCCGGATCCAGTTTCTTCAGATAAGCTTCGTGAATTCCACTGCCAACTGTGCCGACCGTACCGATCACACCAACTCTTTTATTGACCGTCTCTTCTGCAGCAACCTTTGCTCCTGCTCCAATCACACCAAGAACCGGTATATCCTGTTCATGCTGTACCGCATCAAGCGCAAATGCACTTGCTGTGTTACAGGCGATCACAATTGCTTTCACCTGCTGTTCTTTCAGAAAATGAATGATCTGTCTGGAGTAGCGAATAACCGTATCTCTGGATTTACTGCCGTATGGAACTCTGGCTGTATCACCAAAATAAACAATCTTTTCCGAAGGAAGATTACGCATGATCTCACGTGCCACTGTCAGGCCACCTACTCCGGAATCAAACACACCGATCGGTGCATCTCTATCTATCTTCATATGTAATTCTCCAGTTCTGTTTTATATGTTCGAAAAAGTAAAATGAACTTTTCCGAACATATCGATATCTTACCACCTCTCAATAGCTTTCGCAAGCCAGAAGGATATCTTTGGCCTCTGTTCTGATGGAAATTTTTCGACATCGCAGCCATACTGATCCCATTCTGAAAAACAGAACTCCGGATAAATACTGCCCCACCATGCCAGAACATTTTTCTGCGATCCCCTCCATTGTATTCCACACAGCAGACTGATGACTATCATTCCTGTTATCATAGAGAGCAGGATTCTGTTTTCTTTTTTGTATATCTGTTTCATCCCGGAACCTCCTGTTTCTTTTTGTTATTTGCTTTGCAAAATAATATTCTTTCAGAAGTATTCCCCAAAATCGCCATATTATTCCAGCCAGACCTGGATCTGATCTTCGGAAAGTGTAATTTTCGGAAGTTTCTTTAAAGTTCCATTCTGATACCACTGATAATAGACCTGCCGCAGAGTCACACCATTTTTCTGTTCTCTGTCCATTCGGTTTTCCATAAGACCTGTAATATATTCTCCGACCGATGTTCCACCTTCCTTCCAGCCCAGCAGTTTTTCCGGTTCCTGCGTCTGAAATACATATATATTTTCTCCTGCCAGCGGTTCTTCTCTGAGATATTCAAAAAAATCTTTCCACATATCGGTTTCAGTCAGGTCCTGACTCAGTATCAGTATCTGCAAATGTCCGATATCCAGATATTTTTCCTGGGATCTTTCATAACGACTTTTTATTCCCTCAAAACTTTTCCCACGCACCTGGAGTGTCTGATTGCCATCCTCTTCCTCTTTTCCCTGACCGGTCGCTCTGGGAAGATCCGGCATTGCATAGGTCAGAATGTATTCTCCCTCAGACACATCAACTCCCATAGCCAGCGGATACATTCTCTTTTCCGGTTCTATTCCGGCACAACCGGTACAGCTCAGAATAAATACCATTAAAACAGCCACTGCAGAAGCTGTTTTTTTTCTTCTCTTTTTCTGTCCCCGGAAAAGCAGACAGATCTGGATCAGCACCAGTCCCGGAACAAAAAATGTTCCCAGATACATTTTGTAGAAATCTGCGATCCCTCTGTCATCTATTCTGACAAAAGAAAACGCATAAATTACTATGGGAAGCCAGTATTTTCCGCTTCTCAGATGCACCGTATCCAGTATACGGATTCCGTAATGGAAACAGCTTCCCAGTGCAAAAAAAAGCCCGTACAATAAAAAACCAATCCAGAGTACATCAAACCTGGCAAGTACATTTCCCGGCAGGTCTGCTCCTGCCATCAGCGGAAGGACCGGATAAAGTTCTTTCTGTATCCGTCCCCACCCCAATACAGAAGGCAGGATAAAAAGAATAAGCAGTAAAATTCCGCTGACTGTAAGAATGGCCGATGTTACGATTTTTCCGGAATTTCCTCTTTTTTCAACATTCTGCAATACAAACGGAAGAAGGCTGATTCCCGAAAAAGCACACACCATATCATATGTGCTGTAAACAATCTCCTTTCCCCACAAGCGACTTTCCTGCAGCATTTCTTTCAGATATTCTGCATTTCCCTGCCCGATACACAACAGCAGCATAAGTATGATCACAAATAAAAAAATCCCTCCCGAGACACCGGCCATCCGCCCTCTGCGCTGCATCCCCTGATCCGCACCATATGCACAGACTGCAACCGCCCAGAAAATCAGCCATCCAGTTGCAATCCCTGATACTGCCCACACCGGTACGATCTGCTCAATGAGTGAAAGAATATAAACACCTGTCATGATCAGATATATTAAAAAAAAGATTCCCAACAGGCTGCCTTTCAGCTTTCCCATTATTTTTACAGGATCTGCATAACAGTAAGAAGTTCTCATCAGAAAAAAAACATACAGCAAAAGGATCAGAACTGCAGCCATGATGCCCACTGCTCCAGACAGTCCCTGTTCTCCGTCATTTCCCGGAATACAGATCAGAAGTGGCGCAAGAAAAGAAAGTATAATCTGATGATACAACTGTCTGTGTGATATACGATTGTTTTCTGCATACTTCATGACTCACGCCCCTTCCTGTCTGAGATCTTTCTCAGACGGATCCTCTGTTCCTTTCTTGCATAGACCGGCCTGTATTTTCTGGCTTTGAAAGGTATTCGAAAAATACCATTACCTGTCTGTCTAACGGATTGTTCTTCCACAAAAGGCACCAGATACGGTATTCCAAAGCTCAACAGGCCTGACAGATGTGATACTGTAAGATAGATGCCAAGGACAACTCCATATATTCCAAGATAGCCTCCCAGAATCAAAAATCCATATTTCAGCAGGCGAAAAGCAGCTGCAAATTCTTCATCCGGTATGACCATAGATCCAAGTGCCGTAAGTGCTACGATCATAACAACAATAGGACTTACCAGATTGGCACTGACTGCCGCATCTCCTATGATCAGGCCGCCTACTATTCCGATTGCATTTCCAAGTGCACCGGGTACCCGGACTCCGGCTTCCCGTATCAGTTCAAAAGCGAGTTCCAGTAAAACCAGTTCTGTCACACTTGAAAAAGGTACTCCCTCCCTTGCATCTGCAAAAGACAGCAAAAGATTCGTTGGCAATATCTGTGTATGAAACCGGATCACTGCCAGATACAATCCCGGAAGCAATGTTGCTGTCAGCAATGCCAGATAACGCAGTATTCGAAGAAATGTTGCCATCTCAAAATGATGATACCAGTCTTCACTGCTCTCCATAAAACTGCTGAATGCACCTGGCAGGATCAGGGCAGACGGAGAATTATCACACAGAAGTGCGATTTTTCCATTGAGAAGTTCCAGTGCCGTCCGATCCGGGCGTTCCGTCACCTGATACTGCGGAAAAGGCGAATACCAGGGTTTCTCAGTCAGCTGTTCCAGCATTCCACTGTCCAGAATTCCATCTATTTTGTATTCCTCCAGCCTGTTTTTGACCTCTTCCAGAAGTTCTTCATGTACCAGATCTTCGATATACAGTATCTGAATCGTTGTATTGGAACGGACTCCACTCTGATATTCTTCTACTTTCATTCGGGTATCACGGAT
>ERZ773149.716-NODE-716-length-30910-cov-6.334468_pt1 | contig 30910 bp, 33 predicted proteins | sample MGYA00511081_ERZ773149 | MGnify/ENA primary metagenome ERZ773149 (study PRJEB29015, sample SAMEA2737846) | human gut metagenome | biome: human gut; feature: human-associated habitat; material: faeces | place: China | collected 2012 ...
ACAGGTACTCAGCCTTACAAGGATATAAATACTTTTATGCTCTCGTTACTGTTCATGCGTTGCATGACCAGCAACGGAATTTGCCGTGGCTCCGCATTTAAATACGGCAAATTCCCGCTTCCATTACATTATCGTACGGCACTTTCGGTTCCAAAAGTGCCTACCATGTACAGTAACATGCTCTCCTCATGATCCATAAAAAAGTGATCGTAAACAAAATTCCTTTTATCGCAGAAGTGATCGTAAGAGCCCACCAGATCCCGTTTAATCCTATAATGCTGCTCAAAACAAGAGCAAGCGGGATCCTCATACCTGTAAATATAATAGTGATCAAACTGCAAAGGTGTGTTTTTCCAAGCCCGGATAACGCACCTCCTGTAGTCAGTTCCACACACATAAATGCTTCTCCAAGCCCCACAATAACCAAATATCCTATGGCTGTCTCAATTGCTTTAGGCTCATAAAAAAAGATTCCTGCAAGGGTGCCTGGGAAACAGACCATCAAAAGTGAGATAAGGATTCCCCAGATACCAACCGTAACCCAGGATATCATATATCCTCTTTTTACACGGTCATTTTTTCCAGCTCCGTAATTTTGTGCAACAAAGGAGTTGATCGCAGCAGAAAACCCATCTGCTGTATTCCAGGAAATAGATTCGATCTGACCGCCCACTCTCTGTGTGGCAACTGCCTCTGCCCCATATGCAGAAACCATCCGGGTCAAAAGCATGGAAATCACACAGTACGCCATTCCCTGAATGGCCGTAGGTATCCCGATCCTGAAGATTCCTTTTAAATACAGCACCGGCGTTTTATCAAAAAGTCTGACTCCTTTTAGCACATTTTCTTTCTTCTGCACTGTTAACCCAAGGAGCATAACGCTCATAACAATAGCCTGGGCCGTCACAGTTGCAATAGCCGCTCCGGTTACTCCAAGTCTTGGCAATGGACCAACACCAAGGATGAGAACAGGATCCAGGATCATATTGGTAACAAGACCGATCAGATTTGCAACAAAAGGTGTTTTCGAATCTCCCTGGGCCGTATAAATTCCTGTTAAAGTCAATGTTAAAAAAGAAAAAATGATTAGTCCGCAGGCGATCCGGGTATAAGACAAAGCAGCTGCATTGGCTTCAGGATCTGCCAGATGAAAAAATCCGATCATCTGATGGGTAAAGCTCAATGTTAACGCTGCATACACAATACCTGACAATACCGCAAGCTGCACTGCTGCCTGCGCATATCCACATGCCTTTTCCCTGTCACCACGGCCAAGGTTTTGTGCAACCTGTACCTGGCCTCCCATACGTGCCATTGACGCGACTCCCTGGGAAAGCCAGGTAAACATACCTCCAACACCGATACCGGCAACTGCCCTGGAACCCAGCATCCCGATCCACGCCATATCCGTAATGCTGTATAATGTTCCAAGAAATGATGACGCCATGATCGGAACTGCAAGTTTGATCAGCGTTTTCATGATTGGACCTTTTGTTAAATTTCCATCCATATTTTTATCCCCTTATGTTTTCTGTATAATAAACTTTCTTTCTTGCGCTTATTATACCTTATACTGCGGGCTATGCAATAAATTAAATTTTTAACAAATAATCTGGACATTTTTAAAAAATATGATATATTTTTATATAAGAGATTGTTTTTAATTTCACAAATCAAAGCATGGAGGTGCATTTATTATGATGGGTAGACTTAGAGCAATGCGTGAACCACTGAAATATGTACAGGGAAGAGATGCTCTTTTGAAATTTCAGGAAGAAATGGGCTATATGGGAAAAAGATGGCTGTTTGTCTGTTCAAACAGCGGCTACAAAGCATGCCATGATAAAATTGAAAAAAGCTTTGGAGACAGTGATGACTACAGACGTTATGAGATTTTCGGCGGAATCTCCAGCAACGGTGAAATTGCAAAAATGGGCGAAATCGTTAAAACAGATCATATTGATACCGTAGTTGCAGTTGGCGGCGGAAGTGCTGTAGATACTGCCAAGGCAACTGCATATTACACTGGCAAACATATCGTTATCATTCCTACTGTAGCAGCAACAGATGCTCCATGTACCGGACTTTCTGTTATTTATAACGATGATCACAGTTTTGATAAATACCTGTTTTACCCAACCAATCCAGATGCTGTCATGGTGGATTCAACTATTATTGCAAATGCACCAGTGAAATTCCTGATCGCAGGTATGGGAGATGCACTTGGAACATATTTTGAAGGCAGAGCTTCCATTCGTACAGAATCTGCCAGCCTGGAGGGAACAGGAATCACACGTGCTGGTCAGGCGCTTGCCAGATTATGCTACGATACATTAGTTGCCTATGGAAAACAGGCAGTTGAAGCATGCAAAGTACATGCCGTAACTCCAGCTTTAGAAGCGATCATTGAAGCAAATGTATATTTATCTGGTGTGGGAGCAGATAACGTAAACTGTGCAGCAGCCCACTCTTTCTATAACGGAGTAACCTCCCTGGGAATCGCTCATGCTGATCACGGCTGCTGTGTTGCCCTTGGCACACTGGTACAGCTGGTTCTGGAAGGTGCTTCTAAAGAAGAATTCAAAGAAGTTCAGGATTTCTGCCTGGAAGTAGGACTTCCGGTAACATTAGAAGAAATCGGTGTTACAACCCCAGAGCAAGTAGCAATCATCGCAAAGAACGCATGTGTTCCTGGCGAGACAATACATAATCTTGCCGGAGATGTTCAACCAGTCGAACTTTATGACGCGATCATGCAGGCAGATGCAATGGGAAAAATTGCACTTGGAAAGTAAAACAGAACGAGAAACTCTTATCCTTTTCTTTCACACAAAAAAGGGCCATGGATTCATTTTGAATCTTTGGTCCTTTTTCGCTGCTTCCTATTTATATTTTTACTTTATACAATCCATTATGATCTTCTCACACATCTCATATCCCAGTTGGGAGCTGTTTAAAGACAGTGAATAATTATGAGCCATTCCCCACTTCTGTTCTGTGTAAAAATCATAATTTGCTTTACGACGCTTGTCGATATCTGACATCATCTTTTCTGCTTCTGCTTCCGTAACATGGTAAAGTCCGCAGATCCTTTCTGTTTTTTCCGGTATATTTCCATGGATAAATACATTTAATACATCATTCCGATCCCTTAAAATAAAATCTGCATTTCTTCCAATGATCACGCATGCTTCTTTTTCTGCGATCTCCAGGATCACTTTTCTCTGGGCTTCATACACCATATCTTCTACCGATTTTCCTGTGCTGTCGCGCCCACTAAAAGCATATGCAAATAAGCCTTTCTTGGGAGACAGTTCTGACTTTTCCTGGATATATTCTGAAGAAAATCCAGACTTTTCCGCAATATGACCAATAATATCTTTGTCATAGTATGCGATTCCAAGCTTCCTGGCTACTTCTTCACCTATAAAACGTCCGCCGCTTCCAAATTCTCTGCTGATCGTGATGATTCTTTTTGCCATAGCTGTTTCCTCCTTAACTTAACCGTTCCACTCTGCTTTTTTTGATCCTCTTTAAAAAGACATATCCCACCAGGCAGGCTATTACCTCCGTGATCGGGAATGCCCACCAGATCAGAGAAACTCCCATCTGTCCATTTTTGACAAAAATAGAAAAAATTCCTGCAAGGGGCAATATAATAATAAGCTGTCTGAGCATGGAAATGATCAGTGATTCTATTCCGCCATCTAATGCCTGATAAATGCCCTGATAAGCAACATTGATGCCTGCAAAAATAAAACTGATGGAAATCACTCTCATAGCTCCAATAAAGTAAATCCTTGACTGTCCTGCATTGAACAATGTAGCAAATGCACCTGGGAATAATTCTGTTATAAGGATACCAAATATCATCAATGCCGTTGTATACATAAGACCATATTTGATTCCGTCATTAATCCTCTTTTTACTTCCCATTCCATAGGCAAAGGCGATGATCGGCGTGATCGCATCTCGCAGTCCAAATGCAAGAAACAGTACAAACTGCTGTACTTTATAGAACAGTCCATAGGCCGTCTGGGCTGACGGACTGAATTTCAATATAAGATTCATTACATAAACCATGATAGACATTAATGCCTGTGCAATGATCGCAGGAAGACCAATACTGTAGATTTCTCTTATAATACCAGCATCTGGCTTCATATTCTTCATTTCATGATCAAATTCCTTATTTAATTTCATATGGAATATAAATAACAATACTGCTGATGCCACCTGACCGATCACAGTTGCATAAGCAGCACCCTCTACTCCCATTTCCGGAACCGGTCCAATGCCATAGATCATGACTGGATCAAGAATAATATTGATGACTGCTCCTGCTACCTGACCAATTGTAGAATACAGAGAACGACCGGTTGCCTGCAGCAGTTTTTCAAACAAAGAGAAAAAGATGATTCCAAAAGAGATCACACAGCATATCCTCAGATAACTGGTTCCCATAGAAATAACTTCCGGATCTACGGTCTGTGATGAAATATATGCTTTCACTCCAAATATACCGAATACCAGACATACTGCATAAATAATCATTCCAAGAAACAAGCTGTTTCCTGCAACCTTTGCTGCTTTCTTTGCATTTCCCTGTCCTAAGGTCCTTGCAAGAAGAGCATTTGTTCCTACGCCGGTTCCAATCGCGATCGCTACCATAAGCATCTGGACCGGAAACACCAAAGTAAGCGCATTGAGAGCCGACTCACTCCCTGACTTCATATTGCCCACAAAGGCGCTATCCACAATGTTATAGACCGCCTGCAATGCCATCGATAAAATCATCGGTATTCCCATCTGCACCATCAGCTTATTTACCGGCATTTCTTTCATCCTGTTGCTTTCTGCCATTTTAGATAAATCCTCCTTTTTCTGCACAAAAAAAGTGTGAACCCGTCTCATAAGTTGGACTTACGCTGACAAGCTACACACTTTTTAATGGCAATCTATCTTCTTTATTTTGAAACAAAAACGAGCAGCAAAACTGGATTTATGCTAGTTAAGCTACTCGTTCGGAAATGATTATATTTTAAATTTTCAAAAATGTCAAACAAAATGTTACTGCTCAACCGGAGTCCTAGAGCATGGCATACCTGATATCGTTATATTTGACATACCTGGGAGACCTGGATGGTTCTGTACATGAGACAGTAGGGAATATCGACCAATGCAATGGTGAGTATGAATGAAGACCATCGAGGAGTCGGATTCGTCCATAGTACTGATGAAAGCAGTAATGACGCTGGAGGGAAGGGACGGACAATAAGTTGCTTTTGCAATCAAAACATAGAGAGCACAGGAGGCATAAAATCTATGGAAAAAGAGAAAGCAGAAATAGCCAGTCTCGTAGAAAGATATGGCAGAGTTCAGTCGCTAATGAAATATGTCAACAGTGACACACTCAAAGAGTCCTACAACAAACAACCCAAAGGGAAAGCAGTAGGAGTGGATGGAATAACCAAGGAGCAATACGGAGAGAACTTAGAAGAAAACATAGAGAGTCTGCTTGTCAGAATGAAGAAGTTTTCCTATAAGCCATATCCCGTGCGCAGAGCCTATATCCCAAAAGGTAATGGCAAGATGCGAAGACTCGGCATTCCGTCATTTGAGGATAAAGGCGTTCAAGGTATCTTTAAAGAGATACTGGAAGCGATCTACGAGCCTAAGTTCAAGGAGTTTTCATTTGGGTTTCGTCCAAACAGAAGTTGTCACGATGCCATTCAAAGAGTAAACAAACACATCATGGCAGACAAGGTCAATTACATTTTAGATGCAGACATCAAGGGATTCTTTGATAACCTAGACCATGAGTGGATGATAAAATTTCTTGAGCATGACATAGCAGATAAGAACTTTATCAGATATATCAAGAGATTTCTGATAGGGGGAGTTATGGAGGATGGTAAGCGACTGGATACAGAAGCTGGAACAGTACAGGGCGGTCTGATTTCGCCAGTGCTGGCAAATGTGTATCTGCACTATACCTTAGATACATGGTTTGACTATGTGAAAAAGCATGAGTTTAAGGGAGGAATGTACATGGTACGCTATGCAGATGATTTTGTATGTCTGTTCCAATACGAGAATGAAGCACAAAGGTTTTACCAGCTTCTGATAGAAAGACTGCGTAAATTCGGTCTTGAAATTGCAGAGGATAAAAGCAGAATTCTACCATTTGGCAGATACAAGGGAACAAAGGAATCCTTTGACTTTCTCGGCTTTACACACTACAATGCGACAAGTCACTGGGGCAAGTACTGTGTACTGCATAGAACAAGCAGGAAGAAGCTGAAAATGAAAAGAGAAGCAGTCAAGAAATGGTTATGGGAGCATATGCACGAAAGCATAGCCGATACCATAGAAGCGTTGAATGTGAAACTGACTGGGCATTACAGATACTATGGAATTGATATTGTCAATATTTATAAAATCAGGACTGTGGTAGAACGAGATATCAATCACATCAAGGATAATCTATGTCTTGCAGGACGTCGAACTCAAAATGAAAAAACGCTTCATGCTGATCTGATTCTTGCCGGTATCACCCAACTTATTACTGTTGTTCTTGCAGACAAAATCAACCACCATGAATACATTCGAAGCTTAAAGCCTCTCATAGCATAGGACTTACCAACTTAATAAAGCCTATGGCTTATTTAAGTGTGCCTAAAATATTCCGTCATTTAACTTTTCTGTATCTATCATCTCCATTTATTGTGGATAACTGCTCTCATATTTCAATTTTGAGTTTCGCAATTACCTATTTGCAAATAGAACATTTTTGTTTTTATAGCTTAAGTTACCGAAATCTGAATTTGTCCTGTGGTATATTGAACATGCAGATAAGTTTTTAGTAGTTATTTTTTCGTGATTCTCCTGGAGCTGTACAATCTACAGAAGCCTGAGTATTGGTAAGGTTATGAATCTTGTAGCCAATAGCACGATACAAATCTTCTGTACGTTGTGTGTATGTAGATTGGAAGGTGTTTATGAAGAAAATATTCAATAAATTTAATCTGATACTAAACTTGTGGATTTCTCTGATCATCAACATTGCGCTTAGTATTGTTTTGCCCCTCGTTGCCATGGGCACAGTAAACTGGTCCATTTTCTTAAGGGGATTTTCCATTGCATTCCCTGTCAGCACAATCCTTGTACTTTTGCTTCCACTAAAGCAGTTGGGAGATTTCATTGCAGCCAGACTGGGATTACGGCCACAGACTGTCCCATTCACGTTTGCATCCACGGCAGTATTGTCATTCACACTCGGCACCTTTATGAGTATGCTCATGACCTATATCAATGCAGGAGCTTTCACCGGTCTGTTCACTCCTGCTTATTTTGCTGCATGGTTTTCCGCGTGGGGCTGGGCGCTGCTTTCCGTATATGTCTCCGCCCTGATCGGACTCTATACCGGACTGCCGCTGACCATGAAACTATGCGAGCCGCCAAAACAGCCGTAATTTATTGATTATACTCTAAAATAAAGGTTCGGGAGCAAACACTCCCGAACCTTTATTCATGCTTCCAATATCTTTTTTTCGATCATTTTCGCCTTCCGGTACAATGCCTCATGCTTTTTGTACGCTTCCGCACAGCGACATTTCATGTACGAAGCCCGATAGCGCTCCTCCACACTGACAATTTGATCTTCCATGACTCTCGCATCCGCATAGAAGAGGATTTCTGCCTCTGTCAGTGGAGCATCTTCCTTAATTTCCAGATCATGATGCTGTTCAACCAGTTCCGCGATCTCATAGTACCCTTCTTTCCGCAGAGCGTCTGCTCCTTTTAACGCATGCAGTCGTTCTGTCCGGAGCATATCATGGAGCAGGGCCGCTTTCTTTATCAAATCCCAGTCAAGCTTCTTTTCTTCCAGGCGGGGCTTTAGCGTTTCTGCCATTTCTGCCGTTTTTTTCATATGGGCTATGATATTGTTCGGCACATTGTAGGTCTGATAAAGTGCCGCCAGTTCTATTTTACTGAGTAAACAGGTTGGCTTATATCCGCACCGCTCAAGAAAAAGATGTTTTCCGTCATCCAGCAAAATCGTGGTGCTGATGTTGGCCGCTCCCAGCTTCCTGTAGTCATCGGCTGACAATCCGAGCAGTTCACACAAAAAAGCGCGGATTGCGCCGGCGTGCGATACAAGGATCAGATCTTTCCCGGTTTCCTTCCGAAAGTGATTAAGTCCTTTTTCGAAACGTTTCCCAGCTTCATAGATGGATTCTCCCTGTGGGAAACGAAAATAGCCAAGGGACTTTCCCCGTTCTTCAAACAGTCTGCCCTCATTGGCCCGGATCTCTTCAAACGGACGGTTTTCCCACAATCCGGTATCCACCTCATTCAGATTCGTATCGAAAACGATATTCCCGGAAATAATATCTCCTGCGCCCTCCCGAATACACGCTGCCGTATGGCTGGCGCGCTGCAGGGTTCCGGACGCCAGCATCATGGATGCTTTGCGCCCCTGCTGCTTTCTTTGAAACCACGCTCCCAGTTCTACGATGGAAGGAAGAAACGCATCATCGAGCGGCAGATCGGTCTGGCCGATGCACCGGCGCAGCCCATCTTCCTGTTTTACTTTTCCATGTCTGACCAGATATATCGTTCTCAAAATAGCTCCTTTTCACGCTGTTTTTCCACCTTCAACGGGAAGCTCCACCCGCTTCTCTGCTTGTTATGCAATGTTACCAGCTTTTCAAAATCTTCCCTGGTATCTGCGTCCATCAGGGAACCCAGATCATCCACTTCTACATACCGGATGGGAATTCCGGTTGCTTTTAATGCTCCTCTCAGTCCTTCATCACCACAATAGGAAAGGATTCTGGGAATCATTTCATTTTGAATGGAAATCGGATGCCCGCTTTTTCCCCCACATCTCGGAACCACGATCTCTGCATTCTGGCCTAATACCGCTTTTACGGTTTCATCGGTAAAAAACGGAATATCTGCCGGACAAAACAGTATTTTATCACATCGGTTCTGTAACTGGTACAATCCGATCTTGGCAGATTCCAGCATATCGGTATGTTCATATTGTTCGTTTTTCACAAATTCAATATCCAGATAATTCAAATACGCTTCCAACTGCCTGCCATGGTATCCGGTAACCATCACGATATCCTGGATTCCGGCTCTTTTAAAATTAATCGCGACCCGCTCCGCCAGAGTAAAGTTTCCAATTTTCATCATCTGTTTAAACTGTTTCATTCTCGTAGACATTCCTGCTGCAACAATCACTGCACCTGCTCTCACTGAAATTCTCCTTTCTTGAAACATGGACTTTATACACGCTTTCTTTCATTTACTCCCCGTCAATCCGTTTCAACCAGAATTCCATTCTGCTCATCCGGCGTAATCCACGTCCAGCCCGGCGTACCCATGCACTTTTGAACCTGCACGATCATCCGGTCTTCCAACCCGCCTCCCAGCGTTCCAACGGTGGTTCCATCTTCAAAAACAACCATTTTCCGTCCAAGCTGATTTTTGTTTTCCGCCTGTGCAACGGTCAAAACTGCATGCTTCTGCTCCAGCTTATCAGCAGGCATGAGCGCCAGTAGCTCGACAACCTCCCTGTTCCAATTTGGCCGTGCCGATTCATACCGTACGCGTTCCACACCTTGCAGCATGGTTTTCGCAGCATTCTCTGCGCCGCTTCTCATTCCGGTAATCATCATGCGGGCAAGCCATGCGTCATCAGCAAGTTCATCGGCCCGGAAGCGATCCAACCAATCTTCCTGCCCTTCCGGCAGTACCATTCCCAGAAACGCAGTCTGCACTTCCTCCCAAAGCCGTTCGATGCACCCAGCCGCTTCTTCATAGCGTTTGGGTGCAAGGACAACGCAGTCCTCATCCGTCATATGCATGCAGCGCACAGCCGCTGGAAGCGCATCGCATACCGTTTTCCACGCTCCGGGCAGATGATCGGCGATATCCGACCTTTCATCCGCAACGACAACAGCAAAGCCCCGCCCTGCTGCTTCTTTTGTCAAAACGCGCGTCATTTCGCCATCGCCCAGAAGAATCAGCCTTTCCTGCCTCTCAAACGGCTCACGAAGGCACAGGCTTCCATCCGCATTCCACTCAAGCTGCACAGCATCGTCCGTTGGCGCCTCCAGCGTCTTTCTCACAGTTCCATCTGCCTCGCAGACAGTCACCATCATCAGCCGCTTCTGCTTTCTCAGCTTTTCAATTAAAATGTGATAGATGCTTTTCATGCACTCCATGCCACCATCGCTCCTTATTCCTGTGTTTCCGGCTGCAAGTGTCCGTACAATCGTTCCAACTCTTTGGCAACGGCATACAGCTCATCCGCATCTGTCACCGCCCCGTAGCTGATTTCGCCATTCTGTATCCATTCACAAACAACCGTAATATCGTCATCCGGTACAAAATCCTCATCGAGCTTCCTTTCACTCTTTTCATTGGCAGCGGCAAGCGCTAGATAACTTTTGCCCCCAACAGAAAGCCGATTGAGCACGACAAACTCATATTCCTTGTCGTTGCTATCCACCAGCGTAATGCACTCCATGACCGGCTTATTTTCTTCCATACTGCTCCTCCTTAAAATATCAGGCTCTTCACTTTTTTACCCTGTTCATGCCTAATGCGGCTGTTTTCTTCTTCATTCAGGCTGTTTTCCTCGCGGACGACCACATAATGGCATCGCGCTGTACAAGCAACACTGTCATCCGGCAGGAGCATATATCCATCTACATAAACATGACGTCCCTGAATTTTTGCGGGCATACCAACAATGCGAAGGTTTTCCCCCGGATGAACCGGCTTCATGTAATGCACCGTCATCTCGACCGTCATGGCAACCGTACCCGGATTCTGTACGCGCGTCGCATGCCAAAGCACCTCGTCAAAATAGGTGGAAAGAATACCTCCATGCGTCACGCCCGGAAAACCCGTGTGTTCCGGGCGGGTTGTGCACAGCCCGACTACATAATCATCCTCCGTCACATAGGCACGGACGCCCAGTCCGCCTGGAAGTGCTTCGTTGCACCCAAAACAGTTTTCGCTCCACGGTATGCACTTGGCAATCTTGTGCGCTTTGACTTCAATCTGCTCAATCTTAGGATAATCCATTGTCTTGTCCTCCACATGGTCTTGACTTTCTCAACATACTTTGTATAATGGTGGTAGGTCAAATGACCTAATTTGTTTGAAATGAGGTAAACACAACATGCACACTTCTTTTGAAAGTCTTTTTTCTTGGGCTCACGATGCCCAGTGGCAGAATTTTCCAACAAGTCCGCGTGCGCTCGGTGAACTGACCGGAAATGACAAAAGCCCATTGCTGACCCTCGCTTTTGAAACCTGCCGCGACATCGTTTCCGCTATCGGCTACCGCCGGGGGGAGCAGGCTGACGACGCACTTTGCGCCTGTACCGCTGCGCTTTGTGCCTTGGCCAAAGGGAAACCGGTTATGGCACTAGATCTGCTTGCGCCTGCCGACATTGCCGATATGCTCCATGTCGAAATGGATGACGCGCTGTTTTATCAGGCTGTTCTCGCCGTGCTCTGCTTGAAAAACGCGCTTTCCAGCTATGCAGATACCCGCGCCGCCGATTATGCTGCCTTTAAGCAGGTACAGCCATGAAGCAGTTTGTCTTTTTTGATGCTCATACTTGCATGGGATGCGGAGCATGCATCCGCGCCTGTCCACATGGCTGCATCGCATTTGAACTCGAACTGCTCAATGTGCACGGTGTACATCCAGCGTTTCTGCGTCTGCCCCGGCTGTGCGTGGGATGCGAATGCTGTGTGCGCGCATGTCAGGTCGGCGCAATCAGCGGATATTAGCCCCTATCAAGCATAGCGTGAATAATATACGGCGGGAGTCCGGTCTTATCGACGATTTTACAATCCGCCTCGCCCATCTTTGCCAGACGAATGGCCAGACGAAGCTTCTCCATTGCTGCCTCATAACCTTCTTCGTAGGCTTCCCGGCGCATTTTCTTCACGATTTCGTCCGTGTATTCCATAATCATCGTTCCTTTCAAAAAGCTTTGTTGATCGCTGTGTTAGCAACGATTGAGCGCAGAAGCATATTGTTGAGCATATCCTCCACCTCTGCATAATTTGGCTCATGGCGCGTTTTCGCCATGAACATACACTTCGTCAGCTCAGGCTGAACGGCATAAAACTGAACACAGGCACAGACGGAAGCCGCCAGCATCGCGGCTTCCTTTTGCTTTTTCACCTGTGCAACCGAAAGAATCATTTCCTCCAGCACATCGCAGAACGATACCTGCAATGCTTTTGGCAGAATATCGTTGAGAGACTGCGGAAGCTGTGCTTCATTGGCTGCCGCAAGCACATAGATGCGATTCTTCGGGTGCAGGCACAAATGGATGTGGCGATAAAGCAACCGTTCAAGCTGCTTGATGCTCTCATCCTGTGACTTTTCCGATCCGGCAAGATAGACGCGAGCCTGCTCCGTCACGAGCTCATAAGCCAGACGGATGCGTTCAGCCGTCTCGTCAAGCGCCCATTTGCAGAGCTTCTCCCGCGTACGCAAAGGCGCAAGCAGGGCTTCATCCGCCCCGGCATGGCGCATATTGGCAACAGTCAACGCCTGATAGCCGCCATAGGCCAGGGCACAAAGACTCATCTCTAACAGCTGATCCTCTGGGCTCAGCATCGTCTGTCCGCTCATGTTATACGCTGTTCCAAAGTTAAAATTCGGCATACCGCGCCTCCCTTAATAATATTTTTTCGCCAGTTCTTTCCGGTCATCAATCTCCGCAGGCGCTGTTAATTGGCTGCGCATGAGCTTGCCCGTTGCGGTATGCGGTAAACTGTCCATGCGAATCAACCCAGTGGGAATCATGTAATAAGGAAGACACTGCCCCAGATAGCTGCGCAGTACACCATGATCAATCGGCCTGTCTGCGGTATAATATCCCATCAGAAGCCGTGTGCCACCTTTATCCACAAAGGCGGCACAGCATGCCTCCGTGATGCCCGGATACCCCAGCAGCTTCTGCTCAACGCCGCCCAATTCCACGCGGTATCCGCGTATTTTGACCAAATTATCCTCCCGTCCACAGTACAGCAGTGTTCCCTCCTGCTCCTCCAGCACCAAATCACCGGTTTTGAAAACCCGTTCATACCCATGCTGGCTACTGAATGGATTGGGAGCAAAGCACTTTTTATTCTTTTCCGGCAGATCAAGATAACCATAACAGACCTGCGGACCGGATATCCACAATTCTCCGCGTTGACCAGGCGCAACGCGCTGCCCGTTTTCATCCACGATATAATGCTTGAGTCCATGCACCACACGGCCGATGGGATAGGTGGGCTGTTCATCCTCAATATTCCAGTGACTGATGATTCCGCAGCCCTCACTGGAAGCATAGATACCCTCTATCCTGTAAGGTTTCTTCCTAAGATTATGCACCGGTTCGCTACCTACCAGCAGCATACGCAGCGGACTTTCCTCATCGCAATCCATATATTTGCACGCCATATGCGGCGGAAGAAAGGTCACTGTAATGCTGTTTTCACGGTAATAGCCCGCAATTGCATGAATATCCTTGCGAATCTCATTTGGAATGAGATGCAGCGTCATCCCAAGCGCCAGCCCAACCACAATATCGCATACCGAAGCGATGAACATCAAGCTGGCAAAGCAACAGTACTCATCATCGCTTCTGAAACCGATATCACCAAAGTTTGCCGCCATCGCTGCCAGATTCGCCTGACTCAGCAGTACACCCTTGGGGTTGCCCGTTGATCCTGAGGTATAGACCACCACGGCAAGACGATTGGGGGCACCGCGCTCCAGAAAGATTTCTCCGCTCTGCTCGGCTTCCGCCCGCTCAATCATCTCCACCGTCACCTGAATCCGAACATGACACTGCCCCATACAGTATGCATTTTGGCTGCTTGGGCACGCACTTTCTAAAAATACATAGGCGCATCCAGCTTTCCATGCCGCCAAAATGGCAACAAGAGTCTTCGCGCTTCGTCCGGTTTTAATGGCAATCACATCACCGACCTGAGCATTCTGCGCGGCAAACGCACGCGCCAACCGATTGCTCTTTTCTTCCAGCTGCGCGTAGGTCAAGCTCCCATCAACCGCCGAAACTGCTGTTTTGTCCGGGTTATGGCTTACCGCCATACGAAACAACCCAACGGCTGTCTGATTCGCAAACAACTGCGGCTGCTTCAGCAGCGTATTTGACCATAGATCCTGCATGTTGACACCTCTTTCCGAATAGCATTCTCCCGCACCCCAGGTGCGGGAAATGCCATAGATTTACTCGCGGTCTTCGAGCAGCGCCCGCAGACCGATGGGTTCTTCCGCAAATAGCATCGGATCCATAACCTTCAGTTCCTTGGCAATCATCGGCTCAAACTCCATCACATCCAGAATCTGCGTCTTCAGGTCAATGCCGGGCGCAATTTCAGTCAGCATCAGTCCGTCCTTCGTCAGCTTAAATACACAGCGATCGGTGATATAGAGCACATTCTGGTCGATATCCACCGCGTGCGGACCAGAGAATGTCACCTGATTGATGTTCTTCAGGAACTTCTTTTCAGCGCCTTCCTGAAGGATGACAACCTTGCCATCTTTGATTTCCGCTTTGTAACCGCCGGCAGTCATCGTACCGCAGAAGATGACATTCTTCGCTCCCTGCGTCAGGTTAATGAAGCCGCCCGCACCCGGACGGCGCTCACGCCCGCTCTTATCCATGAATCGGCTGACATTCACCGAACCAGTCGAATCGCACTCTGCCAGACCGACGAACGTTGCATACAGAAAACCACCGTCATATAAATCAAAGATGGTCGGACTGTCCACGATTGCCTGAGCATTGGACGTCGCGCCAAAAGACGTGCGTGCAGCCGGCACACCACCGAAAGCCCCAGTCTCCACGGTCAGCATCAGGTCATCCGCAATGCCTTCTTCATTCGCCACGCTGGCAATGCCTTCCGGATATCCCAGACCGGTATTCACCGGCACATGCAGCTTGAGTTCCATTGCCGCGCGGCGGGCAATCGTCTTCTTTATGCCCAACGGCAGAGCAGCGGACGCAGAAATCGGATACTTGTACTTGCCGGTATACGCCGGGTTGTAAAATTCGCCCATCGTCATGCGGTGGGTCTTTTCCGGATTTTTCGCTACAATCAGCTTATCGATGAAAACACCCGGAATCACAACTTCTTTTGCCGGAAGTGCGCCCTTGCGGACGATATTCTTCACCTGGCAGAGCACAATTCCGCCGCTCGCCTTTGTTGCCATCGCAATCGCCTGAATGTTGGTCAGTACCGCCTCATCCTCACAGGTCAGGTTTCCATCCTCATCAGCGGTTGTACCGCGAATGAGTGCAACATCAATCTTCGGGGTCTTATACGCCAGATATTCCGTTCCACCAATCTCCACAACCTCGACCAATTCCTCTTTGGTGATGGCGTTGCACTTACCGCCTTCCACGCGCGGATCGACGAAGGTACCGATACCGACTCGACTCAGCTCAACATCCAGTCCCTTGGCACGGCTACGGAACATATGCTCGATGACGCCCTGCGGGAAGTTGTAGCTCTCCACCTTCAGATCCTGCTGCATCTGCATGATGGTATGGTTAGAGCCGTTATGACCGACGATTACGCGCTTAATCATGCCTTCATGCGCAAAATGCTCAAAACCGCGCTCAACGCCGCCCACCGGGCCCATATCGCCTACGCCGGATCCGGACATGATCGTCATATTCTGCGGATGGCCTTCCGCCTTGAATCTCTCTTCCAGCGCAATGCAGATTTCTTCCGCAAGGCAGCTGTTCATATTGCCTCCGCAGACCAGAAAATCATTATCCTTGACCAATGCCGCCGCTTCTTGCGCCGTACAGAGCTTAGTAAACATGGCAATTCCTCCTTGAACATTCGATATTGATATTTTTTGGACAATCGAAAAGAAAATTTTCCGGATGCACTCTCCAGCGCACCCGGAAAATGAATTATTTCACCATAGATTCAACCAAACGGCGCACAAACGTGCGGATTTCGTCGATCTTATAGTCATTATGTCCCATGGACTCCGCACCCTCGATCGCCATCTCACCCGCCTGAACCGCAAGTTCCGATGTCGGCTTCTTACCACGCAGGAAATCCTCCACCTTATTCAGGCGAACCGGAACCGGCGCAACTGCACCCAGCACAAGGCGTATATCCGCGATCACATCGCCGTCCATCTTGTAGCCCCACGCCAGAGAAGCCATCGAGAAATCAATGGAAGAACGCATGCGGAATTTCTCGTAACCGGTCACAAAGTCTTCCTTCTCTGGAATAACCAGTTCGGTAATCAGCTCGCCCTGCTCCAGATTGGCATAGCTCTTGAGATCCGTACAGAAGAACGCTTCAGCCGGAATCGCTCTGCTCCTGGATGTCTTAACCACAGCATCCATCATCACCATTACCGGGGATAAATCAGACGCGTTGACCGAGTAGCAGCCGCAGTTCATGCAGCGCTTTGCTTCTTCCAAACCTTCTTCATAGGTAAGCGTTGAGGAATCTTCCTTGTCAATGCTGCGCGCTGCAGCATCCACATTATGGCCATTGTTAGCGGTCTTGAGGCTCGCTGTTACACGGTCAAAATGGAGGAATCCTTCCTGCTTGATTTTCTCAGGATTGCCTATGCCAAACTCGTCATTGATGGCTTCGGCGGCACGGCGACCAGAAGCAATGCCTTTGATGACCGTAGTCGGACCAGTAACGGCATCGCCGCCAGCATAAACCTTGGGATCAGAGGATTTCTGCGTCTTCGGCTCTACCGTAATCAGGCCGCGGTTCATGGCCAGCGTCAGCTCATTATCCAGGAAGGAGAGATCCACGCGCTGACCGGTCGCCAGCAGGATGCTGTCAGCATCAATATCCAGCGTCACATCCTCATCATAAACCGGATTGAATCGTCCAGTTTCATCTCGCAGTCTAGTACATGCCTTGAGCGTCATACCCTTAATCTTCTCGCCCTCATAGTGAACGCGGACAGGCCCCCAGCCGTTGTGAATAACAACGCCTTCTTCCTCGGCACGAGCAACTTCCTCGGCAGAGGCGGGCATCTCATCGCGCTGCTCCAGGCAGCACAGGGTAACGGATTTCGCACCAAGACGCTTCGCGGTAATTGCAACATCCATCGACACATTGCCGCCGCCGACAACGAGCACATGATTGCGCTCCTTCTTGTTTACCCAGCGGTTGACATCGACCAGGAACTGAAGGCCAAACTCCGTAAACTCCTCGCCGTCAAAGCCGAGTACCGGGCGCTTCCATGCACCGGTCGCGATGAAGATCTTGTCGTTTTCCTTTGTCAGTTCGCTGATTTGCAGGTTCTCACCCAACTTCGTTTTTTGAACAAACCGGATACCCATGTTTTCCATCGCCTTAATGATAGCGCGGACGTATTCCTTCGGCAGACGGAAATTCGGAATGGCATACATCAAGCAGCCGCCCGCTTCTTCCATTGCATCATACACAGTCACGGTATAGCCGGCATTGCGCAGATAATAGGCTGCAGACAAACCCGCAGGACCTGCGCCAATCAGCGCAATCTTCTTGCCGTTTTCCTTTTCCGGTGCCTTGTAGAAGGTATCCGAATGCGCCATGATATAGTCACCTATCACACGCTCCACGCTGTGAATCGCAACGGCTTCATCCGTTGAGCAGCGGTTGCACTTCGTCTGGCAAGTATGTGCGCAAACGCGACTGGTCATCATCGGAAGTGGGTTCGCCTGCATCAGAATGCGAGCAGCGCCCTCCAAATCACCGGCGCGGTAGTGCGCCATGTAATTCGGGATATCCGTTCCAGCCGGGCACTCCGAAGAGCAAGGTGTTGCACACACCTTCATGCCGCCGAATACAGAATGATAGCGGTTGTCGCCGCGGATGGCGAAACATTCGTTTCCGCCCTTGCGCATACACGGCAGTGTGCCGCCAACCTGGCCCGGATAGCGGTAGAACCAGCAGCGCACATCCTGACAGAGATTACCTCCGAGGGTTGCGCGACTGCGGATGATCGGGCTGGCAACGCTGTAAGCCGCTTTAGAGATCGCTTTGAGGTTGTCCGCCTGAAGGATGGCATTTTCCTCGATTGTATCCAGCGTGGTCATCGCACCGATTCTGACTGCGCTGTTTTCTTCTTCGATGTATGCGGTATCAGGAATATCGCGCAGCGCAACGATCGTCTCCGGATACTCAAGCAGCAGTTCATCTTTGAGCACACCCAGAAGATCCGTACCGCCTGCCATGACAGCCGCTTCACCTGGATGCTTTGATTTCAGAAGCTCTTCCGCCTCGTCAAAGGTTCCCGGCGTTTGATATTTAAAATGTTTCATAACTTTAATGGACCTCCTTGCTCTTAATCGCCTTGAGAATAACATCAGGCGTTGCAGGATATTCGTTGACTTCCACACCGATTGCATTGGAAATCGCCATCAGGACGGCAGAAGCACCGGCCGCGCCGGAGATTTCGCCAATACCGATTGCCTTAAACATAAAGGTGTCTGGATGGCTCTCCTCAATAACGCAGTCATGCTTCGGCATGTCATTGAAAGTGCGGCACTTATATTCAAGCTGGCTGCAGTTCAGCATACGTCCCGTACCGTTGACATCGTAGATGCATTCTTCCATCGTTGCTGTATCCATGGACGCAGAGCCAACACCACCCTGAAGCTGCATACGCACCATACGGTTGTCGATAATCTGACCGATATCTGTGCCCTGCATGAAACGCGGAATCTTCACCGCGCCAGTATCCAAATCAACCTCAACCTCGACGAAGAAGATGCAGCAGCTCGGCACGTCAAACTGCTCAATATGCTCGCCGTAACCGACAACGTTCAGGTCCTTATTGCCCAGCTTCTTGATCGGGATGCTCTTTTCAGGGCGATCGCGCAAGAATACTTGGAAATCCTTGGTCTCAAGCTGTTCCGGAGAACAGTGGAAATAGGCCGCGCCCATTTCAAGCACCTTGCGGCGCACATCCGCTGCCGCCTTGGAAACCGCTTTTCCGACAGTGATGGTACCGCGGGAACCGCACAGACCGAAGTTGACAACGTTTGCCAGCGAATCCGGATCGGTAACATACACGCGCTCGATCGGCACATTCATAACTTCTGCCGCAAACTTTGCCGCAGCCGCACGCTGGCCCATGCCGGACTCAGTGACGTCCGTCTGCACGATGAGCGTCGCATAACGCCCTTTTACATCGTGCTGAATACGGACGATACACTGGGTATTATCCTCCGCAACGTCCGCATTGCCAATGACGCCGCAGCCCACGCCGTACGCCTTGCGTCCCTCAATGCGTGTCGGCTTGAGCCAACCCTTCCAGCAGTCCTTCCAACCGAACTTGTCGGCAGCTTTCTGCATGGTTTCCGGATAATGGCTGCTGCCACGGCTCTGCCAGATCAGTCCATCACGCCAATAGTATTTATCGCCTGGAGCGACGTAGTTTTTCTTGAAGCACTCCACCGGGTCTTTGTCTGCCTGCATCATGCAATGCGCCATATTGCGCGCCAAGCAGCTGTTCAGTTCCTGTCCGCCATACCCTCTGACAATACCGGCAGCAGCTTTGTTGGTGACGACAACCTTGGAATCCAGATCCCAGTTTTTGCACTTCGCCATAACGAGCTGTGCTTCACCCAAACCAACGCCAACCTGGCCCTGAACCGCATCGCCCAAGCAGCCGGTATCCACATACCAGCAGCCCTGAACAGCGTTGAAGATGCCATCTTCCGTCATGCCGATCTTCGCGCGAATCTTGGAGCCAAGACGCTGCTCATAAGCGGCGAACTGTTCATGTTTATTCAGTACCAGCTTTACCGGACGCCCTGTTTTGATCGCAGCAATGGCACAGCAAAGCGTGGTAACGCTCATAGTCTGCTTGTTGCCATAACTGCCGCCGACATTGAAGGTCTTAACGCGGAGCTGGCTCTTCGGGATGCGTGGACCATTGTAGAGCTTATAGATGAACGGGCTCTGGCTGGACGCCCAGATAGTATAGTCGTTTCCGCCTTCCCAGCGAACGATACAGCTCGGTGCCTCCGGCGCATTCGGAGAACACATCTTGTTAAATTCAACCATCGAGTCTGCAACATATGCGGATTCCTTGAAGCCCTGCTCCACGTTGCCGCCTTCGACATGCCACCACGGACCTTCTGGCTGGAAGTGTGGCACACCAGGATCAACCTCGTTCGTTCCACTCTTAAATTTGCCCGGATAAAGTACCGGTGCATCGGGCTTCAGGCTCTCGATGGCGTCAAATACGGCAGGAAGCTGCTTGTATTCAACCTCAATGAGCTGCATGGCATCGCGCGCAATATCAACCGTGTCCGCCGCGATAACCGCAACCGGATCGCCAACATAGTAAACTTCCTGCGCCATCAGGTCTTTATGTACCGGCCATCCCATGCTCCAGCCCTTGGGCATATCCTTATAGGTGATAACCGCGTGAACACCAGGGAAGGAGCGCGCCTTTTCAACATCGATCTTCGTAATAAGCGCGTGCGGATATGGGCTGCGGAGAACCTGCGCATAAATCATGCGGGGCACGGAATAATCATCCAAAAATGTACAGCGTCCTGTAACGATATCGCGGGCATCCGCACGTACACGGTATTTGCCGATATGGCGATACGGAGCGGGACGACCATTGACGATTGGGGCATCAAAATTAAATTTGCCCCGGCTGACTTCTTTCTCACTCATCTTCTTCTTCAGCCTCCTTTACAATCGGATATTGATCGGACTCAACGCCCGCCAGCTTGTCAAGTGCTTCCAGCACCGTATAGTGACTGATACATCTGCAGTAGTTACCGGCAAGCGCTTCGCGGATCTGCTCTCCCGTCGGATGCGGATTCTTCATGAACAGTGCTTTGGCACTCATGATAATACCCGGTGTGCAGTAGCCGCACTGAAATGAATAGCAACTGATAAATTTTTGCTGGATCGGATCCAGTTCGTGGGTAACCGGATCTTCCAGGCCTTCGATGGTCAAAATATTGCTTCCATCGCATTCAACCGTCAGCACCATGCAGCTGGCGACAGCCTTACCGTCGATGATGACCGTGCAGCATCCGCAGGCACCCTCATCGCAGCTTTCCTTAGTGCCGGTGAGTTCCAGTCGTTTGCGAAGCGTCTGAACCAGCGTTTCGGACGGCGGAATCATGCCGAATTTTTCGCCGACCAGAAACTCATACTTCTGACCGTTGATGGTCATCTGGATGGATTGTTTCTCCATAGCATACTCCTCCATTTGATTTGTTCGCCGAGCATAAGGCTTGCAGGCTCCTGTTGCTTCGGCATCAGCGGCGTTTTCTGACGTCACTCACGTCGCTGGCTTCCTGATTAGGTCGGTCGTTTGACCTACTGCCTGTAGTTTACTCCTTCATTTCTCCGTTGTCAATGGAATTATCGCAAGTTATTCATTTTTTTTACATTTTTTTCAGAGACGTGCACCATTAAGCGCATAAAAAAAGACGCATTGTTTGGTAGGAACAATGCGTCTTTTTTTCAACTTTGAAGTATTTTGGTCGCTCGACCGATTTGTCTGGAATAGTTTTTCCTTACTTCTGCCAAGGATGACGGCTCACATTTGCCTCAATCGAGCGCATAAAGTAGTCATGCATGGCCATTTCCAGCTGCGTTTTATCGCCGATGTCAATATCCATGTATTCCGCCAGCTTATTAAGCAGAACCGGCTTTTCCATCATTGTCATGATAGTTGCACTAATGGAACGCGCCATCAGCATCGCCATATACGGATTCGGACGAACACTGACCGCCTCAATCAGCTCAGCCAGGACAGCTTCACTGGTCTTGACTACCACATCTGCCATGATGCCGCGCGAGCTTTCCGGCAATCCGTTTTCATGCTCGGCGATGCCGATATTAATCCAGCTCTGATTGTAATCCAAAGCGTGGTGAATGCGGTCGGTCAGGTATCTGTCCAGGTAGCCCCATGCTTCTTCCTTATCCACTGGCTTTTTCTTGAGGAAATGGCGCGCTTCGCAGGCTCTTTGCGAATAGACTTCGCAGAGTTCTTCCGCCGCTTTTTCCACAGCCGCCTTAGTCAGTTCTTCTTTGTTGCCAAAGTGAAAATTGATGGACGAGAGCGTCACGCCCGCTGTGTTAGCAATCATACGCGTGGTCGTCGCGTCATAACCATAAATCGCAATCAAGGCCTGCGTTGCCTTAATCAGGCGTTCCTGTGTTGTCTCTTTTCCGGTAAAATTCAGGTCTACAATATCCATATCTCCGTAATCTCCAACAAGAATCTCTATTTTTGAAAGCATAGCCATGCTGAGTCAAATGAACGAATGATTGAATCATAACATAGCTTGTCGTCAAAATCAAGCACCTCTTGCGGAATGAAATCCGGTGTTTTATGTCAAAAAGCCCAGCGCGTACCAGAGCGGAATGCTCGCCATACAGCCAATCAGGTTGATAAGCATATACAGGACAGACGCCTTGCGCATTTCCGGGAAGGTGACATATTTGCCGCCTGCCACGCCAAGGGTTGCCATTGCGAACGGGTTCATATACGATACCGTCCAGCACATCGAGGACATAAATTCAACGAAGATAATCACATACAGGTTGATGCCTGCCGCATTCATCAGGCCGCCGAAAATCGCCATCACAATGACCAGTGCTGTATTCTGCTCGATGATGATAAAACGCAGCGCATAGGTGAACAGGCAGAGGAACGGCACAAAAATCCATGGGTTGGAAACAACCGGCGCAAGAATCGGGCTTAGCACTCCAGCAATCGTAGCACTCCATCCCAGGGAAGACATATAATTCGCCATTCCTAGCAGGCTGCCAATGAACACGACAAGACTCCACGGAATCTTGGCATTGAAGTCGTTCGGCGCAATCAGCCCGGTTGCACACATCACGCAGACTGCCGCCCAGCCGACCATGCCGGTATCCATGCCATGCAAGCCGGAAGTAGACCAGAGTACAAGCGCCGTAACCAGAATCACGGCAGCAATCTTTTCATTACGGGTCATTGGTCCCATTTCTTTCAGATGATCCTTGTAGAAGGACTTTGAAAATTCAAGCTTTTCCTTCGGCTTGCAGATGATTCCGCAGTAGACAAACGTGCCCGCCATCAGCACGGCAAACCAGACAATGGCGGCCATCAGCCAGCTGACAAAGTTAAACGTTGCGCCCTGTGCCCCCAGCGATATGGCATAGGATGTGATGAATCCGCACATGACAGACACATACACAGATCCAGTAATAAAAGCGTTACCTCCCAGATACGCCGGCAAATAGCACGCGGTAAACAGGCCCAGTGCCTGCTTGCTGCGCGGCTTGATCTTCATTTCTTCCGTCGTCGAAGTCGCAAATGGAATCAGCAAGTTGACCTTTGCATTGACCGATGGAATCAGCGGACTAAGCACTGTGCCGGTGCACATCATCGCAGCGACCGCACCTGTATACGTTGGCGGAAACAGAGAAAGAATACCAATCGCAATTCGATTCAGCAGACCGCTCTTGCCAATACCTGCAGAAAGTGCAAAAACCATGATAATGAGCCAGACTGTCGAACCGCTGAACGCGCCGAACAGAACATTCATAGTAAAGACTGTTTCACTTTGCAGTCCCATTTTTCTGAAAACAGCATCGGTCAGAATCATCAGTGAGGAAGCACCGATGACTACCACCCAATCCGGTAGTACCTGCGTCAGCAGCAGTACAATCACCGACAGAAATACGCCCGCATATACATAGGATGCCGGACTGAGTACTTCTGTTGCCGGCATCGTCATTGCCAGCAGATAGAAAACAACAATCAAAGCCAGAGACACGAACACCCCAATCTTCTTTTTCATGCATTTTCCTCCTTAATATTTGATATGGATAACGGGACACATCTCGCCTGCAACAATACGTGTCCCGCCGTCCATGTCGCTCACACAGAACGCATACCATGTGCATTCTATTGAGGTCGTACGACCGACCAGTTCTATGATAACACTTTTGTTATGCTTTTGTCAATATTTACATGCTACATGCCTCTTCCGGTCAGAAATTTCCCGCCTCATGCTCCGCGTTCAGCCAGTCCACCGCCTCCCAGATTCCGTCTGTGGTGAACGGAAAATCCCGGTGATGCTTCTTTTCCTCCGGTGTCACTTCGAAGTTAAACGGCTCCGGCCAGATGATGGCCCGGTGTAGCTTTTCGCGCAAAATGCAAAATATTTTCGCGTCATTTGCAAAAACCTATTTTAAAAAAAGGAAAAGGACGTTTTAAAGGGCTGTAAAATACCCTCTAAAACGTCCTTTTCCTACTGCTTTTTCTTCGGCTTTCGGTTTCCATGCTCTTCGACAATCAGATCTTTTCCCGTGATTTTATGCTGATTCGGTACATATTCAATTAGATCTGAAATATCGCACTCTAATACTTCACAAATCTTGTCAACGTGATCCAGGTTTATACGGGTTACGAATTCGTGATACCATTCGTTGATTGTACTTGGCCGGATTCCAGTGGCTTCTGCAAGATCTTTCTGCGTCCACCTTTTTTCTCCAAGAAGCCGTGATAAATGAATTTTAATCACGATATCCATGCCCCTTTGCTGGTTATTCTAGCACGAGGGCACTCTTTAAAAGTCATTTTGTTATATTATAACGAAATACGTTATTTTTCGTAATTCCTGATTATCAATTCCTTGAATTGCGAAGTTTTCGTCTTACCCGCCAGGCTGTTATTCCGGCTTATTTCTTCGATATTGTAACCCTTATACAGTTCTCTGACGTAAGCATCATCATTATAAGATAAGATAAAACGGCCTTTGATACTGCTTAAAACGGCTTTTAAACGTTCATCCATAACAGGAGACTGCTGTCCCCTTCGGAATTGTAACCAGAATATCTTTTGTTGTACCGGCTCCCGCTCTCAAATTCAGATCTGCCGTGGTTTTATAGGTTCCACTGATAGATACATCCTTTTTCTGAGCTGCTTCAACCTTTTTATTCTGGCTGCTCTTAGAGCCATTGTCCAGAACAACCACAGTGTGGCCTTTCGTCTTTGTGACCAGGATATCCCCTCGTAACAAATGGTCTGAAGCTTTGCAATACTCATCTTCTTCCAGAATATCAAACTGACCAGTCTGTTTCAGTGCTGCCGCCTCATTCGCTGTGCTAAAACTATTCACATGAATGCCTGCATAAAGCACGCAGCAACGTACCAATCCAGAGCAATCTGTTTCCACGGCTGCATTTACCTTGGAAAGATCGTAATCATATGGCTTCGCTGCAGCCGTTGCCGTTCCTCTATGGCCCTGGCAATAACCGATATTATCATTCTGGCAGGCAGCTTCCATGTTTTTAGCGATCGCCTCCCGGACTGCAGGTGACTTTGCTCTAATAACGATCCAGCCCTTTGAATGCAAATACCAGAGCTGCGTTGACACCTCTCTGCCAGTCTGATCGCCTGCCTTGTCTCCGTTTACTCCGCCATTTTCATTGCTTCTTGCGCTTCCAACTCTTACTCCCATGTCAACTACACCTCCACATCATCCGTTGCTTCAATCACAATTCCCGCATTTTCCTGAAGCTTTATCTGTTTTACTGCAGCTTCAATCAGGATCTCAATCTGTGCGTCTGAAAGTGTGATGTTCTTCTCCTGAAGAATCTCTTTTAAAAACTGTGTAACGATGACTTTTTTCTCTTTTCCGTCAGTGGTTTTCATGGTCTGCTGAACCATTAAAACCGCTTTATACGCCCACTGAGTCACCAGGTTCAGCTTCTCGGAGTCAGCCTTGCTTTTTACCCAGGGAAGCACATATCTGGTTAATACCAGCACCGCCACCATCACCAAAATCTTTAAACCCTCAAAGCAAATATCACTCATTCTCTGTTTCCTCCATTCTTTCTTTTTTGTCTGTCTCCCTATCCTCCAGTTCATACTGCCTGGAAAGGTGTCTGTCTTTCGTTGTTTTGATCCATCCCATTACTCCACATTCTCCACCACATACGCTAAACACGCAGGTACATAAGGTATCCGGAATTCCACCTGTTCTTATGTAAATAGCAATCATCACGATCACAAAAACAAGTAAAAATATCGCCAGGATTACGAGGATCACATCCATGGTTTTCCACTTCTCTCTTTGCATGATCTTCCTCCATTTAAAAAGGCACATCGGAAACATCCGATGCACCTGCTTTTACCTTATTATTTCTCTGTGAGCTTCGTCCATATAAGGAAGTTCTCTGCAGCCGTATTCAGCTACGTTCATTTCTTGATCAATAGAATCCAGCTTCTCCCGATAATAATTCTTTACTTCTTCGGAAACCTGGTTCATATGTTCCAGATCTGTTACCAGCTCCCGGAGGAGATCTGCCTGCTTGGTTGTCACATCACAAAGCGTGTCTATAATATGAAGCAGAGTCATGTTTCTTCTCCCTTCCTATCATTCCTGTTTTTCCGCTTCAATAGCCGCTTTCACCTTTTCACGGAAGGCCGCCGGTACGCTGTCAATGGTTCTGATTCCAGCTTTAACTAAAGTCACATAAAGTTCTAACATATTACACGCCTCCATTCTCTTTTTCATACAGATCTGCAATGGCCTGCATGATGACTAACTAATTTTTTTCTGTTTCAATAAGTTTTTCATAGATATCTGCCTGAGCGGCCATGGAAGTCAGCATATTTTTATTGCTATTTTCCTGCTCCAGGGCTGAAAAATATTCTTCTTTTGTAAGAATCCTGTACTCACATGAATAACCCTTATCAACTTCTCCGTTCCCGTCTTTTCTTTCATACGGAGTGATATTGCGCCTCTGAATGTAAGTGCCTTTTCCAAGCTCCTGAAGGGTTTCAGGCTGCTCTCTACAGAGTTCCTTTTTCCATTCCTGCATGACGATTTGCCTCCCTTGTCATCTTTGAAATAATCCGTTTGATTTTACGGACGTTTACCAATTCCTTAATATGTATCAAATACCAGTCATACGTTTCTGAATGTGTGATCCACCCCAGCAACGATACAAAACCACGGCAAAGCCCCAGCGGAAACCGCTGGCCGTTTTCTTCCTTTTTATGCAATTTTCGGGCTATGCGCTCTACATGAAGTAATATGTGCTTCCGGATCAACACTTTTGACCGGTAAAACAGCCAGCCCATGAAGTCAACGCCTTCCTCGTGATGCATGATTGCGTATTCCGGAGTGACCGTTTCATCTTTGATGATTTTGGTAAACACATTGGATAAGGTATCTTCCAGTTCATCTGGCTGTGCAACGCCAAGGCTTGCAGTCAGGGAACCCTGGGAGTCTGAATCGATAATCAGAACTTTTTTCCCCTTGCGGGCAAGTCCGATTCCTAAATTGATAGCGGTGGTCGTTTTTCCAACCCCACCCTTCTGGTTTGCGATTGCAATTACTTTTGCCATGATAGGTGCCTCCTTATTTTCGTTCTGTAATTTATGATAAGTCTTTGTTTCCATGAAATTTGGACATATCGTCCGAAGCCGTCCGCAGGAGTCGAACCTGCTGTGTGTTGTAATGCACTATATATCAAAAGAGAAAGGAGGTTGTGATTCTGAAACTGGTCACACACATTCCATTGACGGCATTCTCAAAACTATGTACCCATAGTTTTTTGTTGAAAATATGGGGCTGCTCTCACAGCCCGAAGCCGTCCGCAGGAGTCGAACCTGCAGCGCCTGTACAAAGGGGAAAGGAGATTCGCTGACCTCTCTGACGACGTATTCTTTATTTGATGGCCTTAGTATAATACTTTATATTTACTAAGTTAAGTTTATCTTTACTTTTTATTTTTTTGTTTTACCAGGGTAACAAGATTCATTGATTTTTTCATCTTCCCATGCTATACTTCATTCAGTAAAGGAGGGATTCGTTATGGAGTTTTCCAACGATGCGGAGCTAAATCAAAAAATCAAATATGCTCTGGTAAAAGCCGGAATGAAGGAATCGCACCTGGCAACGGCGATCGGAATGAGCAAACAGGCTTTCTATCTTCGTATGAAGTCTCAGAAATTCTCTCAGTCGGAACTGAACGCCATTGCTGATGCTCTTGGCTGTAAATGCTCGATTACCTTTACATTCCCTGATGGAACAAAATTTTGAAAGAGGCCGCGGCTCCGGAAAACTGAGCCGTTGGTTTTCTTCCATCTCTCACCGATTCCACGGGACAGTGCCCGCGAAACAAACAAGAAAGCATTTCGTTCTTATTTATAGTATGTGTACGGATTCATCCGAAAAGGATGGTTTTTCTTTCTTACTGATCCCTTTCAACTACAATATGTCGAAAAAAGTAGGGCTCATTTTTTCTGCGGATAAGACTTTTTTTGCGTTTTTTATTTTGCTATACAAAATAGCCAATCGAAAGCACCGTTTTAGTCCCTGTTATTTGTATATTTGTACATTAAAAACAGGCCTTACAGCCTAAAAAAGCCGCAAAGCCCGTTTATTCGTGATATTTCACAAATCTATTTTTTATATTCATAAGTCTTTACCATTGACATTCTCAAATCTATTGCTCTATAACCTGTGAAGTGCCGTCCAGCCGCATCACATATTCCCGGTTCGCAAATAGAATGCTCTTATCCTGTTCCAGCATCTCGATACACCGATTCAATTCCTCAGCGGTTGCCGCTGGAATCCGCAATTGAACGCACATATATAGAAGCTCGAAAACACTATACTTCTTTTCCTTAATTTCCAAAGTCAGCGACTATTTTTTAGATTATACGGATTTTGTAAGATGCAGCCAAGAATATCAGAATTTTTTAGAATCAATCTCACAAAACAAAAAGTTCCATAACCACAATCGGTTATGAAACCACACAATTCACTTTTCCAAAAGGTAAGGGCATTCGCGAATCCTTCCGCAAACTTTTCATTTTTCTTATGTCCGGATTTGCAATTCTTAACAGATCACAACTCCGATTACTGCTATCGAGGTACAGATATCAGCGATTCTAACAAATGAGCCCGCATGGCGATTTCAGAATGGTAGCCTGCAAGAGGTCAAACACATACGACTAGCAACTGGCATGTTTTCATCCGTTTGCTGACGAATGTGGAGCTCCCAGAACGTTCTGAATGTTCTTGCGAAGCACACGGCAAGAGTTCCATCGAGATTATTGTAAAGACCATTCACAGATTTGTCAACATTCCTATCGAAGAATCCGAAAAATGTTATGCTGTCAAACGTGGAAAATCATCGTCAAAAAACGCACATTTTTTTCAATTTTGTGTCAGATGTGTTTTGACACAAAACCTGACACAACGCTGACACAAAACCATCTATAAACCTATATGAATTTGCATAAATTTATACGAAGCTGGTATCAAATAATGATTCAGATTCTCGCACAAAAAAAGTACCGGGAACCCGCATAAAACAAGGATTTCCGGTACTTTTATGAAGTGGTAAGAAGTTACAAGATACAGAATGCCAAAACTTGCTTCTCCTAATGAAAAGTTCGCTTACTGTCCCATCTGCTTAGCAACTTCTTCAGCAAAGTTCTCTTCCTTCTTCTCCAGACCTTCGCCAGTCTCGAAACGAACGAACTTCTTGATATTGATCTTTGCATTATTAGCCTTAGCTACGGAAGCAACGTACTGAGATACACTCTGCTTGCCATCTTCAGCCTTAACATAAACCTGATCCATCAGACAGAATTCTTTTAATTCTTTGTTAATACGTCCCTGAATCATGCCCTGGATAACTTTCTCTGGCTTGGAAGCTTCCTTAGGATCGTTCTGGATCTGAGCGATCAGGATTGCTTTCTCATGCTCGATGAATTCCGGGCTAACTTCGTCACGGTTTGTAAAGGTTGGCTTTAATGCAGCTGCCTGCATTGCTACGTTTCTAGCCATTTCCTTAACAGCGTCATTGATAACGTCAGTTTCAACGTCAACTAAAACACCAATCTTTCCGCCTGCATGGATGTAGGAAGCAACAAAACCATTCTCTTCTGTTACTTTCTCAAAACGGCGGATGTTCATGTTCTCACCGATGATAGAGATCTGGGAAGACAGAGCCTCTTTTACAGTCAGAGTAGTGTCTTTTGCCCACTTTTCAGCCATGAAGCTGTCCATATCAGCTGCAGAAGAAGCCAGTGCCTGAGCAGCTACATCTGCTACGTATGCCTGGAACTTAGCATTCTTAGCAACGAAGTCTGTCTCAGCATTTACTTCTACTACTACAGCAGTCTTCTCATCAGCGGACATTGCGGTATCAACGATACCCTCAGCTGCAATACGTCCAGCCTTCTTAGCTGCACCTGCAAGTCCTTTTTCTCTTAAGAACTCTACAGCCTTTTCCATATCACCGTCAGTAGCTGCAAGAGCCTTCTTGCAGTCCATCATTCCGGCACCGGTTGTTTCTCTTAACTCTTTTACCATTGCTGCGGTTACTGCCATTTTGTCATCCTCCAAATATTAATTTAAAGTTTTTTGATTACGCTTCTGTGCTCTCTGCTGCGAAATCAGCTGGAACTTCGATCTCCATTGCGCCTTCTAAAACTTCACCCTGCTTTGCTTCGATAACAGCGTCAGCCATCTTGGAAACGATCAGCTTAACGGCTCTGATAGCGTCATCGTTGCCTGGGATCACATAATCAAGTTCTTCTGGATCACAGTTGGTATCTACGATACCGATCAGCGGAATGCCCAGAGTATGAGCTTCCTGTACGCAGATGTGCTCTTTCTTAGGATCTACGATGAAGATTGCGTCTGGGAGCTTCTTCATATCCTTGATACCGCCCAGGTTCTTCTCTAACTTATCCCATTCTTTCTTTAACTCGATAACTTCCTTCTTAGGAAGAACATCGAAAGTACCGTCCTGAGACATAGCCTCGATCTCTTTCAGTCTTGCAATACGGCTCTGGATGGTCTTGAAG
>ERZ773149.728-NODE-728-length-30563-cov-49.792776_pt1 | contig 30563 bp, 28 predicted proteins | sample MGYA00511081_ERZ773149 | MGnify/ENA primary metagenome ERZ773149 (study PRJEB29015, sample SAMEA2737846) | human gut metagenome | biome: human gut; feature: human-associated habitat; material: faeces | place: China | collected 2012 ...
CGGCCACCGCGGCCCCGCCGGCCAGCTCGCCCCGCGGCGTTTTGGGCAGTGCGGTGCGCAGGTGCTTTTCCAGCGCCGAGATGCACCGGCCCATGAGCACCACCGGATGCGGCAGCCACGCCGGGTCGCCAAACAGACCGTCCAGCAAAAAACCGCCCAGCACCGCCCAAAAAATCAGCATGTGCTCTCCTTCGTGTACTGCACGGTCTTGACCAAACGCAGCTCATGCCGCGACGCCCAGTCGCGGGCGTCCAGCACATAGCCGCCCGCGTTGGGGCCGCACCACCGGTAATAGCTGCGGCGCGGCACGCCGTAGCGCTCCAGCGCGGCCATCTGAGTGCCGCCGTGGGCCAGGATCACCAGCATTTCCTCGCCGTCGGCCAGCGCCTTGTCCACCAGCGCCGCAAACGTGCGGCATACGCGGTCACTGAAATCGTCCTTGCGCTCACCGTCGGGGCAGCTGCTCTCGCAGTTGGCGGCGACCCACGCCTGATAGTCGGGGTCGTGCTCCATCTCAATATAATTGCGGCCTTCAAAGCTGCCGAAGCACATTTCCTTCAGCCCGTCCACGGGCACGAGCTCCGCGTCCGGGAACAGCACCTCCGCCGTCTGCCTTGTACGCTGCAGCGTGGAAATATAGACAACCTTCGGGTCAATATCAGCCCGGCGCAGCTGGGCCAGCCCCTCGGGCGAGAGCGGGATGTCCCGCTGACCCTGATAGCGCTTCTGGGCGTTGTACTCGGTCAGGCCGTGGCGCAGTAAATAAATCAGCATTTCGGAAGTTCTCCTTTCAAAATCGTCGGCAGACCGCAAAACATCTGCACAACGCAGTCCGCCCGCGCGGCCAGCAGACAGGCCAGACGGCCCGCCGCCTCCCGCGCGGCACGCGCGGCGGGGGCAATCGGCACAACGCCGCCGCCGACCTCCGCCGCGGTCACAACATCATAATCTGCCAGCTCATCGGCCAGCCGGTTCAAATCGGCGGCGTCGGCGGCCAAATCCTGCACGTCGTACACCTGCCGCCCGCCGAGCTTTTGCGCAAAGGTGCGCTTGCCGCTGCAGAGCGGCCCTGTCACAAACACCATTTACAGCGCCCCCAGCCATTGGCAGGCGGCCAGCGCCGCCAGCATCCAGATCTCGCATTTTTGCAGGAACCACCCGGCCAGATCACCGGTCACACCGCCAAACTGTTTTTTGGCAACAACGTAGTACCGCGCAAAAACGTAGCCTGCGGCCAGCACCAACGCCCAGCCGCCCAGTGCAGTCAGCCCCACGGCCAGCATGGCACAGAGCACGGCCAGCACCTGCCGCACGCGGACGCGGTCCGCCGCCGTGGCAAAGGTGTGGGCAAGGCCGGTGTTTTTCGCCAGCGGGAACGCCGCCACTGCCAGCCCGGACAGCGCCCGCTCCCCCACCAGCGCCAGCGTCCAGAGCACGCCGACCCGCGGGGTGAACGCCACACAGCCGCACAGCGCAAAATACGTCGCAAAGTAACTGCACAGCCGGATGACCGCGAACGCGCCGCAGTGGGGGTCCTTTAAAATTTCCAGCTTCTTCGCGGTATCGCCGTAGCTTGAAAGTGCGTCGCAGGTGTCGGCGTAGCCGTCCAGATGGATGCCGCCCGTGACCCAGACCGGCACAAGGCAGAACCCCGCCGCGCGGGCCGCCGCAGGCAGCGGCAGCACGCCGCAGACGCACCACAGTGCGCCGCACACCACCCCCACCAGCGGGAAGGCGCAGAGCGCGTACCGCATATTTTTTTCGTTCCAGTCGAACTGCGGCATCGGCAGGGCCGAGAACATGGCGAACGCCACCGCAATCGTCTGTAAAGCTGTCACGGATCTTCACTTCCTTTGTAATAGACGGGGATTCCGCAGACAACGCGCACCACGCGGTCTGCCCGCGCCGCCGCAGCGTTGTTGACGGCGGCCAGTGCGCGCAGATAGCGGTCCGTATCGCCCGCATAGTCTGCCCCACCGCTGAACACCTCGTTGGAAACCACAATCAGATTATCACATTGCAGCAGCATCTTGTCAATGCCCCGCAGGATCGCCGCCGCGGTTTCCGTCCCTGCACCGTCGGGGTCATACAGCTCATTGGCGGCCAGGTTGCCCAGGTCCTCCAGCAGCACGGTGCCGCGCCGGGGCAGGGCCACGCGGTCCAGGTGCAGCGGGCACTCTACCGTGGTGAACTGCTTTTCGGCCCGCATGGCGCGGTGCTTCGCCACGCGGGCGGCGCACTCGGCGTCCCATACCTGCATCGTCGCCAGATAGGTGCGCGGCAGCGGTGCACGCAGGCAGAGCGACTCCGCATAGGTGCTTTTGCCGCTGGCCGCGCCGCCGATGACCAGCGTCAGCACTGCGGGGTGTACGGCGTGATGCCGCCCTCCGCAAACGAGTAGCAGCCGTTGTAGACGGCCAGCGCCATATCCCACAGCGGCAGGCTGGCCACCGCGCCCGTGCCCTCGCCCAGATGCAGCTCTGCGGTGATAAGCGGTTTTTTGCACAGCGCGTCCAGCACAATATGTGCAGCTGGCTCGCTGGATACATGGCTGGCGAAAACGGCCTTTTCCGCCGCGGGGCAGAGCCGCACCGCGCACAGCGCCGCCACGCCGCTGATGAATCCGTCCATCACGATGGGCAGCCTTTCGAGCGCACCGCCCAGAAACACGCCGCACAGCCCGGCAATATCAAAGCCGCCCAGCGCCGCCAGCACCCCCAGCGGGTCCGCGGCGTCGGGGTGGTTGCGGGCAATGCCGCGTTCTATCGCATCTATTTTGCGGTTCAGTCCTGCGTCGGAAAGTCCCGCGCCGCGCCCGGTCATCTCGGCCACAGGGCGGCCCAGCAGCACGCTGGCCACGGCGCTGGACGTCGTTGTGTTGCCGATGCCCATCTCCCCCGTCGCCAGCAGTTGTGCGCCGCTCTGCTTCTGCGCACGCACCAGCGCAATGCCCGCAGCGATGGCCTGCACGGCCTGTGCGCGGGTCATAGCCGGGCCGGTGGTAAAGTCAGCCGTGCCCGCAGCAATGCGGCAGTCAGCCGCGCCGGGCACGGGTGCGCCCGCAATTCCCATATCGACGGGCATGACGTCGCAGTGGGCTGCAGCGGCCATACGGCAGACGCTGGTGCGGCGGGCGGTCAGGTTTTCGAGCACGGCGCGGGTCACGGAGGCATCGGTCTGGCTGACGCCCTGCGCCACAACGCCGTTGTCCGCGCAGAGCACCAGCACCGCGCGGCGGCTGACATCCGGCACGGGGTCGCCGGTCAGCGCGGCGGCGTCCTCGACCATGGATTCCAGCCGACCCAGTCCGCCCAAAGGCTTTGCCAGCGCAGCCCAGTGGGCGTGGGCTGCGGCGCGGGCGGCCTCGTCCGGCGGGGTAACGGCTGCAAGCAGGTTTTTCAGTTCGTTTTCGGTCATGATGTTTCCTTTATATAATGTTCGGCTGCAGCCGCAAAGCGCTTCGGCAGCGGCGTACCCGCCCAGTAGAGATGCGGAAAACCAGCGTAGAAGCGTGCATTGGCAAAGCCGCACGCCCACTGCCGCCCATTTGCCTTGGCAGCGGTGAACGCATCGCCGTTTTCGGTGGAGTCCCAGTGATGGAACTCGTGGACGGGCAGGGTCTCCCCCGCGCGGAACAGCATACTGTCGGCGCGGGCGGTCAGGCGGGCGTAGCCGAACCGCACAAGCCGCCCGACCTTGAAGCCCTGCCCAGGCAGCACGCCCGCCATCGGGTGGGGCGTGCCGACGGCGTCCTGTAATGTCCGGCCCAGGTACAAAAAGCCGCCGCACTCGGCCACGGTGGGCAGGCCGCCCTGCACAGCGCTTTTTACGGCGGCGCGCAGGGGGGCGTTCGCGGCCAGCCGGGCGGCGTACAGCTCGGGGTAGCCGCCCGGCAGGTAAAGCCCGCCGATGTTATCCGGCAGAGCCGTGTCGGCCAGCGGGCTGAAAAAGCACAGCTCCGCGCCGTTTTCCCGCAGTGCTTCCAACGTTTCGGCGTAGGTAAAGCAGAACGCGGCATCCCTTGCCACGGCAAGGCGCACCCGCGGCGGGGGCACCGTGCACGGCACAGCGGCGGGCGCGGGGCGGTCAAACAGGGTGTGCAGCAGCGGCCAGTCGATGGTTTGCTGCGCGGCATCGGATAAGAGCTGTATCTTGCGCTGCAGATCGTCGATCTCGGCGGCGGTTTTCAGACCGAGGTGGCGGCTTTCTATCGCGGCCTCGGGCAGCGGCGGCAGGCAGCCGACCACGGGCAGACCGGTCTCTTTTTCGAGCATTGGCTTCAGCAGAGCGCACAATCCTTGCGTACAATCATTGAGCAAAATTCCCGCGATATGGTGCGGTGTGCGGAACGCCGTCAGCCCGCGCAGCTCCGCCGCCAGCGTCAGGCTTGCCCCCTTGGGCCGCACAACGAGCAGTGCGGGCAGGTCCAGCGTATCGGCCAGCTGCCACGCGCTGGCCGTGTCGGTCACGCCGCCAAGGCCGTCGTAGTAGCCCATGGCCCCCTCGACGACTGCCGCGCCGTACCCCGCCGCGTGCCGGGCGTAGAGTGCGCGGGCGGTCTGCGGTGCAGAGAAAAACAGGTCGAGATTGTGGCTTTCGACGCCCAGCACCGCGCGGTGGAACATCGGGTCGATGTAGTCCGGCCCCGACTTGAACGCGCAGGGGGTCACCCCGCGGGCAGTCAGCGCCGCCAATAAAGCGCAGGCTGCCGTTGTTTTTCCGCCGCCGGAGCGGGGTGCAGCCAGAACCAATTGCAGCATTTTTACTCCCTCGCGATCAAGAAAACCGGGTTGTTCGCCATGAGCAGGTGCAGGCTGCCCGCCGCCCGGCTGCGGCTGACTGCGATTTGTGTGACCTGGGCGGTCAGGCCGTGGGCCGTCAGGGCCGCAACGGCCTCCTGTAAGGTTTCCAGCGCAATGGCGCTGATACAGAGCCGTGCATCGGGGTTCGCGGCCAGCGCGGCATCGACGACAGCCCGCAGACTGCCCTTGCTACCGCCGATAAAAACAGCGTCCGGCGCGGGCCAGCCTGCCAGTGCGGCGGGGGCAAGACCCTCGGTAAGGTGCAGATTTTGCACCGCAAATTTTGCGCGGTTCTGACGGATAAGGTCACAGGCTTCCGCGTCGCACTCCACGGCGCAGACCCGGCCCGCAGGGGCGGCCAGCGCCAGCTCCACACTGACGCTGCCGGTGCCCGCGCCCACATCCCAGAGGGTATCTGTGGGGCGCACAGCCAGCTTGGCCAGCGCGGCAGCGCGGATCTCCTGCTTGGTCATCGGCGTTTTGCCGCGGATGAACGCTGCGTCGGGCAGGCCGGGCGTGCGGCGCAGGGGCGCGGGCACATTTTCCACAAGCAGGACACTGAGCGGTGCAAAGCGCTGTGCGGCCAGCTCCTGCGCCGTGCCGGTCACAAGCCGCTGGGACGGCGTGCCGAGGTTCTCCCCCACCGTGGCCGCAGCGTCGCCCAGCCCGGCATCCGCCAGCTGTTGGCAGAGCGTCGCGGGGGTCTCGCTGCCGCCGGTCAGGAAAAAAGTTGTCCCGCCTGCGCGGCAGGCGGTCACCGGGTCACAGGCACAGCCGTGGGCGGAGACGAGCCGCCAGCCCTGCCACGGGCGGCCCAGCGCCGCGGCCAATAATTGCACGCTGGAAACGCCGGGCAGCACCGTGTACGGCAGACCCGCGTCGTCCAATGCGCGGCAGAGCGCCGCCGCGCCGGAGTAGAAGCCCGTGTCGCCGCTGAAAACCACCGCGGCCTCCGCGCAATCTGTCTGCCGCAGCAATGCGCAAATTTCGTCCGTTGTATAGAGGGCTGCGCGGTTTGCCGTGCAGCCCTCGGGCAGGTTTTCCAACAGGCGGCGCGCGCCGAGGATCAGTTCCGCTCCGCGCAGCGTCTCCAGCCCTGCCGCTGTCAGGCTGCCGGGCGTTCCGCTGCCCATGCCCACCAATGTGATTTTCATAAAAGCTCCCTGCATCGCTGTAAAATTGTGTCAGCGGTCTCGCCCTCGTCGTCCGGGCGGCGCAGCACAATGAGCTGCACGCCGCACCGGGCGGCGGCCTCGGCCTTTTCGGCAAAGCCGCCCGCCGCGCCGCCGTCCTTCGTGACCATATAGTCGATATGGAACTGGTGCAGCAGCGCCGCATTTAATTCTTTCGTAAAAGGCCCCTGCATCGCAAGGATATTGCGGTGCGGAATGCCCGCTGCCTCGCATGCCGCGATACCTGCCAGCGTCGGCAGAACGCGCGGGTAGAGCCGCGCCGGGTCGAGCGCTGCGAAGGCGGGCAGCTCCTTGGCACCTGTCGCCAGCAGGACGCGCCCCGGTCTGTCTGCCAGATACGCGGCGGCCCGGGCGGCATCGGCCAGCACCACACTGCCCGCGGGCAGAGGGCTGGCGGGGCGCAGCAGACGGTGATATTCAACTCCCGCCGCCGCTGCCGCCGCACGGATATTGCGCGTTGCCTCGGCGGCATACGGGTGGGTCGCGTCAACGCAGAGTGCCGCACTGCGCAGCAGCGCCGTCATTCCTTCGGCGTCCAGCCGCCCGGTGCGCACCGTGATGCCGTCGGCGCAGCCCTGTTCCTCGGCCCCCAGCTCTGTCGCCACACAGACCATGACCGCCGCACCGAGCGCCGCCAGCGCGCGGGAGAAACTGCGCCCCTCCGTTGTACCGCTGAAAACCACCACATTCATACGCCGCGATACCCCCTTGGCGTAACCATTCTGCCATGTAAAATCTGCGTTGCAGCGTTTCCGACAAAGACCGTTGTAAACATATCCACGGCGGTGTCCTCCAGCTCGGCCAGCGTCAGCAGCCGTGCGGTCTGGCCGTCCCGGCCAATGCAGCGCACCAGCCCGCAGACCGTGTCCGGGCCCTTGCCGTTGTCCCGCAGAATGCGAACGGCCTTTTGCAGGTAGTCGGCGCGGCCTTTGGACGACGGGTTGTAGAGCGCCAGACAGAAATCCCCCGCCGCGGCGCAGGCCAGCCGCTTTTCAATGACGGCCCACGGCGTCAGCCGATCCGACAGCGAAATCACGCAAAAATCGTGTGCCAACGGCGCACCCAGCACCGCGGCCCCGCTCAAAGCGGCGGTCAGGCCGGGCACGATCTCGACCTCTACCTCCGGGCAGTGCTCCGCCAGCTCCAACAGCGGGCTGGCCATGCCGTAGACCCCGGCGTCACCGGAGCAGACGAGCGCCACCGTCTTGCCGCCCTTTGCCGTTTCCAGCGCCCAACGGCAGCGGTCAAGCTCCCGCGTCATGCCGGTAGCGTAGACCTCTTTATCCGGGTAAAGCGGGCGTACAAGGTCGATGTAGACCGTGTAGCCGCACAGCACGTCGGCGGCCTGCAGGGCGGTCTGCGCCTGGGCGGTCAAATACTGCGCACCGCCCGGGCCGAGGCCCACCACATACACAAGACTACGGTTCATCATTTTTCCATCTCCAATCTGGGGCAAAGGGGGCCAGCGCCACGGCAAGGGTCACGCCGTCCCGCGCCCACTTCGGGATGAACAGCACCCCGTCTGCAGCCAGCGCCGCCGCACGCTCACAGACATTGTCCACGCCCGTGATGCTCTGCACAAAGCCGGAGGACGTAAAGCGGCCTTTAGCCGTGCGCAGGGCAGCGGCGGTATAAAAGTCCATCTTCCAGCCGTGCGCCCGGCAGAACGCCGCCAGACCCGGCTCATCCTTTTTCAAGTCAATGCTGGCGGCGCGGACAATACTCTGCGGGGCAAAATGGTGCTCCGCGCAGAAGGTCGCAAAGGCTGTTTCCAACTTTTCCGCCGTCGTGCCGCGCTTGCAGCCGACACCCAACACCGCAATGCGGGGGATCAGGTGCAGCGCCTCACCCGTCGGGGTCAGCGTCAGCGCAAAATCTGCGCGGTCAGCGGCGGCGGCAGGCTCCACACCCGCGGGCGGCGTGCCGGAAACAGCCCAGTCGGCGGCATAGCAAACGCTCTGCCCGGCCAGCAGTGCCCCGCTCACGTAGCGGATGCGCTCCGGCTCGGCCACGGCGCAGTTCTGGCGCTTGGCCCACTCGTCCACGGCAAAAACGCCGCGTCCGTCGGTGGCCGTCGTGATGACCGGCACGGCATGGCAGACCGCCGCCAGCCGCTGCGCCAGCTCGTTTGCGCCGCCCAGATGCCCCGACAGCAGCGGAATGGCGAACTGCCCACCCTCATCCAGCACAACGACGGCGGGGTCTGCAGCCTTGCTGCGGCAGTGTGGCGCGATGGCCCGCACCGCGATCCCGGCAGCACCTACAAAAACCAGTGCGTCGCTTTGTGCAAACTGCGCAGCGGTCCAATCGGTCAGGCGGACGCCGTCCGCACCGCCGCGGGCCACGCTGCCGGGGCAGGCTGCCGCCAGCTGCTGCGCCAGCGCCAGTCCCCGCGCCGTGAACGCAATGTACGCGCAGGTCATCGGTCCGTCCCCCGTCGGAACTCCGTTGTGAACGCCGGGTCGTACAGCTTGCTGCGGTCATACTGTGCGGCCAAAAAGTCCCCGACAGCAATGAGCGCCGTCTTGGTGATGCCCGCCGCGCGGGTGCTTTCGGCCAGCGTTCCGACGGTGCAATGTACAATTTTTTGTTCCGGCCACGTTGCCTTGTAGACAACGGCGGCAGGGGTCGCGGCGGTGTACGCGCCCTGCAGAAGCGCGTCCTGCACCCTGTCGATCAGGCCAATGGAGAGGAAAATGACCATCGTTGCCCCGTGGGCGGCCAGCGCGGCCAGCCGCTCACCTTCGGGCACAGGGGTACGGCCCTCCATGCGGGTGATGATGACGGTCTGGCTGACGCCGGGCAGCGTGTACTCAGCGTTCAGTGCCGCCGCCGCACCGCAGAAGCTCGACACGCCGGGCGTATCGTCGTAGGCGATGCCCATGGCGTCCAGCGCGTCCATCTGTTCCCGGATCGCGCCGTACAGGCAGGGGTCGCCCGTGTGCAGGCGCACGGTGGTTTTGTGCGCTGCTTCGTTTTCTTTCATGACGGCAAGCACCTGCTCCAGCGTCATCTCGGCGCTGTTACAGATGGTGCAGTCCGGCCCCGCCAGCCCCAGCAGCGCCGGGTTGACCAGGCTGCCCGCGTAGATGATGCAGTCCGCCGTTTGCAGCAGGGCCGCGCCGCGCCGGGTAATCAGGTCCGGTGCGCCGGGGCCGGCCCCCACAAAATGTACCATGTCAGGCTTCCTTCCACAATTTCAACAGTGTATCGGCAGTTTTTGTCTGTCCCAGCGGGCCGTTCCGGTTTGAGAACAGCACCGCGCCGACCTTGAACGCCCCCGCCGCGCGGCGGTCCAGATGCGTCTGGATCGCGGTGAGCAGGCTGGCCATAACCGGCTCCCGCAGCTGCGCGGCATCCAGAATGTCCAGACAGGCGTCTGTCGTGGCGGCGTCCATCAGGGCGCGGCAGGTCGCCGCGTCCGCGCCGCAGAGCGCCGCATGGGCGCAGAACAGCTCAGTGCGGCAGTCGGCACAGCGGGAGTGGGTGTTCATGATGCCGCCCGCCAGCTTGACGAGCTTGCCCACATGCCCGACGAGCAGCACCTCCGCGAAGTGCTCCGCCGCTGCCATATCCAGCGCCTCGCCGATGAAATTTGAGATTTTGACGATAGGGATCTCGTGCAGCGCGGGGTAGTTGGCGGCCAGGTAGTCCAGCCCGTAGTTGCCGGGGGCTAAAATCAGGCGGCGGCTTTTCAACGCTGCCTGGTGGATTTCGATTTGCAGCGTATCCAAAAGCGCCTGCTGGCTCATCGGCTCCACAATGCCGCTGGTGCCCAGCACCGACAGGCCGCCCTCGACCCCCAGATGCGGGTTGAAGGTGCGCTTGGCCGCAGCCTCGCCGCCTTCGATGGAGATGACCACTGCGAACCCGCCGCCGTAGCCGACGGCGTCCGCCTCCCGCAAAAGCGCCTCGGTTATCATCTGCCGCGGCACACGGTTGATGGCTGCCGCGCCGACGGGCTGGTCGAGGCCGGGCTTTGTCACACGGCCCACCCCCGCCCCGCCGTCAATCGTAACGGTGCGCGGCGCGTCGGGCAGCAGTGTGACCGCGGCAATGACCGGCAGACCCGTCGTGGCGTCGATGTCGTCGCCGCCGTCCTTGACGATGGCACACGCGGCCCCGTCTGCCGTCAGGCGGCAGAACTGCGGTGCGACCTCCACGACGATGCCCTTGGGCGTGCGCAGACCAACGCTTTCCGGCGCGTGGCCGGTCAGCAGCAGCCGCGCCGCGCCCGCCGCCCCCAGCGCCGCGCAGGTGCCGGTGGTGTAGCCGCAGCGCAGTAAACGCTGCCCGCTGCGGATGTAGTGCTCAAATTGGGGCTTCGGCTTTGCGCCGCTCCCGGCAAACAGCACCGCGTATTGGTCGGTGCTCAGTCCAAACAGCGCACAGATATTGTCCTGTGCAAAGGCGTCCTGCGGTGCCAGCACAGCGGACACGCCTGACGGCGCAACGCAGACAACGGCGTCGGCCAGCCTTTGGGCCAGCTCCAGCTCATGCAGCGTCACGATGACGGCCACATTCTTCTCATGTGCCAGCACTTGCAGGATGTCCATGAGCTCCGCCTTGCCCTTTACGTCTAAAAACGACGTTGGCTCGTCCAGAAGCAAAATTTCCGGCTGTTGGCAGACCGCGCGGGCCAGCAGCACGCGCTGGCGCTGGCCGTCGCTGATCCTGGCAAAATCGCGGTCCTCCAGCTCCTCCGCCCGGACAAGGCACAGGGCGTCATGCACCTGCTGCCTGTCGGCATCGGACAAAATGCCCAGCCGCCCGGTGTAGGGGTAACGCCCGGCGGCGGCGACCTCAAAGCAGGACGTCAGCTCGGTGCGGGCCGTGTGGGGCAGCATCAGCGCCAGCTTGCGCGCCCGGGCGTTGGGGGTGTAGGCCGTCAGGTCTTGCCCGTCCAGCAGCACCGCGCCGCCCTGCGCCGCCAGCTGCCCGGCCAGCGTTTTTAAAAGGGTGGATTTGCCCGCGCCGTTCGGACCGATGAGCGCCAGAATTTTGCCGCGCTCGGCGTGCAGGGCAATGTCCCGCAGCAGCGGCGCACCGTAGCCGACGGCGAGATTTTGCGTTTCACAACAGCTCATACCGTGCCCTCCCTGCTGTGGCGGCGCACAAGCAGCCAGATGACCACCGGCGCACCGAACACCGCTGTGACCGAGCTGATGGACAGCTCGGTGGGGGCAAACAGGCTGCGGGCGATCAGGTCGCACAGCAGGCAGAATGCCGCGCCGCCCAGTGCGCAGCCCGGCAGCACCCGCAGCGGTTTTGCACTGCCCAGCGTATGTTTTACCAGATGCGGCACCGCAATGCCGACGAAGGAGATCGGTCCGGCAAACGCCGTGACGCAGGCCGCCAGCAGGCTTGACAGCAGCACAAGCACCACGGAAAACGCCCGCACCGGCACGCCGACGCTGGCGGCGTAGCTTTCGCCCAGCTGGTAGGCAGCCATCGGCTTGGAGAGCAAAAACGCGGCGGCCAGGCAGGGCAGAACGATGGCCGCCGCCGTGGCGACATTGCCCCAGGTCATGCCGGAGAAGCTGCCCATCGACCAATTGTGCAGGTTGACGATGTTGGAATCCTGCGCGAAGGCGACGACAATATCGGTGATGGCCGAGCAGATGTAGCCGATCATGACGCCGCAGATAACCAAAATGCTCATCTGCTGCACGCGGCGCGCCACGGCCAGCACAAACAGCATGGCCGCCATGGCCCCGGCAAACGCCGCCAGAATCAGCGTCAGTGAGCCGGTGAGCAGACCGCGGTTCAAAAAGACGACCATCGTCAGCGCCACAGCCAGCTTGGCCCCGCTGGAAATGCCCATGACAAAAGGCCCGGCAATCGGGTTGGCAAAAAACGTTTGCAGCAGATACCCGGCCACCGAGAGCGCCGCCCCCAGCAGCACGACCATGACGGCGCGCGGCAGGCGCAGCTGCAGCAGGATGTCAGCCGCCAGCGCATTTGTGCGGCGGCCCAGCAGGGCCGCCGCGATGTCCGCCGGGGAGAGCGCAACGCTGCCCCAGAACAGGTTGAGCGCAAACAGCGCCAGCAGGGCCGCCGCCATGGCGAGGTATGCAATTGTCATGCGTTTGGAGGTGTGCATGCGTGGTTTCCTTTGCGGCGGGCGGCAATGGTGCGGGCGGATAGGAAATCCGCCCCTACGGATGCGCCACGGTTTTGTGCGCCCGTTTTTGCCGCCGCGTTAAATTTTCAGTGCAGCTTCGTCAAAAATGTCAATTCACTGTCGTCCGGGTCATCCTCGGTGAACACCCTGTTCATATCCAGGATCAGCTCCGGCAGCTCCATGCTCTGCTGGAAAAGGCTCTGCGACGTACACCAGACGCTGCCGCTTTGCACGGCCTTGAAGTCCGCCAGCATCGGACATTTAGCGAGCAGCTCATCCATTGTGCGCAGCTCGCCCTCAATCGTGCTGTTGTAGAGCAGCACATCGGCGTCACGTGCCCCGGCGTAGAAATCCTCGAGCGAGATATTGACAGTCGCCAGATTGTTGCCGCTGTCGGTCAGGTCGGCAAAGACGTAGCTGCCGCCCGCCAGCCCGATCATCTTGGCGACATAATCACCGCCCTTGCGCACCGTGGCGAGATTGTTTGAGGTGATGGAGAAGAACGCCGCAGTCTTGCCGGTGGGTTCCTCGTCCAGCAGCGGTGCAATGCGCTGCACAGCGTCGTCAAAAACGCGCTCGGCCTCCTCGGTTCTGCCCAGCAGGATGCCGTACAGCTTGACCCATTCCATCCGGGCCAGCGGGTCACTCTCGTAGCTCGAGCGCTCGACGAGGACCGGCACGCCGAATTTTTCGAGCTGCTCTTTCACCTCGGGCGTGTGGTAGATCATTGTGTTCTCGATGGCAAGGCCGCAGTCAGCGGACAGGATCGTCTCGTAATCGGGCGCGCTGTACTTGCCCGCGTAGGCGATCTCGCCCTGCTCCATGGCGGTGCGGGCCGCGTCGAGGTACCAGTTTTCGGCCTGCGTGCCGGACAGCGCCACAGCCCCCAGCCCGCCAATGCTGATGATGGGGTCCATCGCGGACGACGACACAAGGTAGATATTTTGGATAGGCTGCTGCAAAACGGTGATGTCTGCGTCCAGATCGGCGGGCGCAGCGGCCCCCTCCGGCACGACGAGATAGCGGCTGCCGTCAATCGTGATGAGGTCATAGCCGCCCGCACACACATCCACCGTGAACTGCTTCGCATATTCCAGCGGATAGCGGTTTTCTATCGTCAATGCGTCCGTTTGCGCGGGAGCCCGGGATGCAGCCGCGCACCCTGCCAGCAGCAGGGCGGGCAGGGCAAAAGCTGCCGCGCGCCTCATTCGGCGGCGGCCAGCGTCGCGCTGTCAAAGGTCAGGGTATAGTCGATCTCGTGCGGGGTGCTCATGGCGACGGTGTCCGCCGTGACGGCCAGCGCGGTATCCAGCGCGGCAACGGGGATCTTAAACGTCGAGTTGCCGTCGGTGTTGACGGGCAGGTACTTTTCGCCGTCGACGAGCATATAGTCATAGTTCGGGCTGCTCCAGACGATGGTCGCGGTCATAATACCGTCGGCCACAGTCAGCGCGGCGGGGCTTTCGACGGTGGCGCGTCCGCTGCCGCCCTCCAGCGTCACAGCGCAGGTGTAGCTGCCGTCTGCGGGGATCTCGACGGCTGCCGCAGCCGCATCCTCTGCCGCAGGCTCGGCATCGGAGATGCTGACCGTATGGTCATACCAGGTGCCTTTGGTGCCGAGGATGGCCAGCTGGAAATCGGCATCGACAGCCGCAACGGGGATGTCAAAGCCGTATACTTCGTCGCTGGTGCCGTCGGAGTAGGTCACTGTGTCAACGGTAGGCTGCAGCCAGTCGCTCTCGTGGGCAGGGGCGTCGGCGGCCATGCCCGGATACAGGTTGACGATCTTCTGGGACTGCAGACTGACGTGGAAGGTCATCGTGCCGTTTTCCACCGTCAGCGTGCCCATGCCGTCCACGGCTTCGTTGGCGTGGAACATACTGCTGTCGGTGTTGAACTTAGCGGTGTATACGCCGTCCGGCAGCGCAGCAGCGGGGGCCTGGGCTTTCGTGACGGCAGGGGCCGGGGCCGCGGTGGCGGCAGGAGCGGTTTCTTCCGTGGAGACCGCCTCGGACGTGCTCTCGGCGGTGGACGCTGCGGACGCACCGCAGCCCGCCAGCAGCAGGGCAGCGAGAGTCAGGGATGCGAGTTGGAGCTTTTTCATGCTTTCCTTACCTCATTCTATACATATTTATCAGGCAATAGCGGGATGCGGCGCGGGCGGATATGGAATCCGCCCCTACGGCGTGGCGCGGCGGCCAGGGGGCCGGCCGCCCTACAGGGCATCACATCGGACGCAGGCCGGGCATGCCCGGCCCCTGCCGTGCTTTCCCAAAAACCAAAAAACTGCCCGGAGCTTACCCTCCGGGCAGAATGGGTCTTTCTCAGCCGTTCAGGGAATCGATGGCGGCCCCGGCGTGGTCAACGTAGAGCTGCTGGATGTCGCCGATCTCACCCAGACCTGCGATCTGGGTATCGACGCTCTCAAAGCAGTCGGCGGCGTTGAACTGGCTCAGCCAGGAATCGTCCTCGGCACCGGCCATGTCGTTGTTGGCGTGGTCACCGGCGACGACCATCAGCGGGCGCAGGATGACCTTGGTGTAACCGGCCTCCTTGACCTTCTCGATAACGGCATCGCAGGCGGTGTCCTCGGGCTCACCCTCGACGGTGCCGATAAAGACGTTGTCATAGCCCAGCGTCTGCATCGCGGTCTGCATCTGGCTGTAGCTGACCTTGGCGGTGTGGGACGTGCCGTGGCCCATAAAGACAAAGGCGATGCCGTCCGCAGCAGCGGCAGCGGCGTCGTCATACCCGGCGGTCTTGACGGCCTCGGCGGTGATGGCGGCGGCTACGGCCTCCTTGTCGGCGTTGATGACGGTGGCATCTTCGCCGACCTCGCCCAGCAGGGGTTCGGCAATGGCAACGCTGTCGAACTTGTCCCTGTACTGCTCAACCGCCTCGCACATCTCGTCGTACTCGGCGCCGTGCATCAGGTGCGTAGGCTGGACAACCAGATTCTTGACGCCGTTGGCAACGGCACGCTCAAGCGCCTGGTCCATGTTGTCGATCTTCTCGCCGTCGCGGGCCTGAACGTGGTTGATGATGATCTGCGCGGTGAAGGCGCGGCGGACGCTCCAATCCGGGTAGGCGGCCTGCAGGGCGTCCTCGATGCCCTTGATGTCAGCGGCGCGGCTGCCGTTGAAGGAGGTGCCGAAGCTGACGACCAGCAGCTCATTCTCGCCGATGTCGTCGGCATTGCGCGGGTCGTCCTTGCCGGCGTCGCCGGTGTCGCGGCCAAAGTAGTCGGGGTCTGCGTTCTCGCCCTCGACCAGCTCCTTCTGGGTGTCGGTCAGGGCATCCCAGGCAGCCTTGGCGGCCTCGCACTGGGCATCGGTGTCGGCGCTGCGCTCCTGCACGTAGATGGCGTCGATCAAATCGGCGCAGTTCTTGGCGGCCACTTCGTCTGCATCTCCCTCGTCTGCGGTCTTTTCTGCATCTTCTGCGGTGCTTTCTGCGGTGCTTTCGCCGGCGACGGTGCTCGCGGCAGCGCTGTCAGTGCTCGCGGCGGTGCTGCCGCAGCCGACCAGCAGGGCGGCGGACAGTGCTGCGGCCATGGCGACGGCGGCAGCTTTCCTGTAGGTGATCCTTCTCATGTGTTCTTGCTTCCTTTCCTTGTTTAAAGCCTGGAGACAGTACGGGAGCGAACAGCAGGGCACACGGAAATTGACCCCGTAAAAAACGAGGTCTTTTGCGTGCAGAATGGCAACACAAAAGACCCCGTATTTTAAGCAGGTGCTTTGCGGTACAACCAATTCCTCGTGATCTGGGGCGGTGCGCCCCCGTACCCGGCAGCAGGCAGGTTTCCTGGCTGAAAGCTCAACGCCTGCCGCCGCCTTCCCGGGTCAAAACCCAGTGACCGGTGCAAATGCACCCTGGCGGCAGGCTCCCTTATCACAGTGACGAGATCGTGCGGGATTTGCACCCGCTTCCCTTTTACCCTTTCCCATGCGCCGAACGGCGGCATAAAAAGGCACCTGCTGTCGTATTCAGTTTTACGGTGTAAAGTATAACACAATGCGGTGAGAAACGCAAGAGTGCGCCGGTTTCAATTTTGCCTTTATACGCTTTATACGATTGTGAACTGGCACGCCCGCATGGCGTCCAGCGCCGTTTGGTGGGACTGGGGCGTGACCCCGGCGCAGCAGTCGGACAGGATTTCGATTTCCGTCTCCGGGAAGGCCGCGCGCAGCACCATGGCGTTGCTGATGACGCAGATGTCGGTGCAGTAGCCGTAGATGACGATCTTTTCAATGTCGTCCACGGCCTTGTTGTGGGCCATCAGCTCGTCGAGGATCTCGCTCGGCAGCATGTAGCTGCCGAAGGTGGGCTTGTTGACGATGTGGCAGACCTCGGGGTCGGTACCGTCCAGCGCGTTCTCCAGCTCGGGCGCAAAGTTCCAGCCGTCCTCGCCCTCGATGCAGTGCTCCACAGGCAGGTGGCGTCCCTCCCGCGTGGCAAGGTAGTTGTCGGGGTGGGTGTCCCGCGTCAGGAACAGCCAGTGCCCGGCCCGGGCATGGGCCTTAACGGTCTCGGCCAGGTGGGCCACGTTGGCCTGTGCCTGGGGGTTCGCCAGCGCACCCGTGATAAAGTCCTTTTGTACGTCCACAACAATATCCAGAATCATAGCGACAGCTCCTGTTTTTATAGTTTGCTATAGTTTGCTACCAGTATACCGCAGACGGTGCGCGGTGTAAAGTGCGCGTTTCTCTGGCCGCAGGGGTGCGGATGTGGTATAATGGAAGAAAAAGTTCAGGAGGCCCTTCATGACTCCGCGTGAAGCGTTAAAACGATATTTCGGCTACGACTCCTTCCGCCCCGGGCAGGAAGAGATCGTCAGCGCCCTTCTGACCGGGCGGGACGCGCTGGCCATCATGCCCACCGGCGCGGGCAAGTCGCTCTGCTATCAGGTCCCTGCCCTGCTGCTGCCGGGGCTGACGCTCGTCATCTCGCCGCTGATCTCGCTGATGCAGGACCAGGTCAAGGGGCTGAACGCAGCGGGCATCCATGCGGCGTTTATCAACTCGTCGCTGACCGAGACACAGATCGCCCGCGCGCTGGACCTGGCCGCCGAGGGCAGCTACAAGCTCGTCTACGTCGCGCCCGAACGCCTGGAAAGCCCGGTGTTCCGCAGCTTTGCCGCGGGGGCAGACATCTCGATGGTCACGGTGGATGAGGCGCACTGCATCAGCCAGTGGGGACAGGATTTCCGCCCGAGCTACTTAAAGATCCTCGACTTCATCGACAGTCTGCCCCGCCGCCCTATCGTATCGGCGTTCACGGCCACGGCCACGCGGGAGGTCAAGGACGACATTGTCTGCACGCTGCGGCTCCACGACCCGAAGGTGCTTGTGACCGGCTTTGACCGGCCCAACCTCTACTTTCAGGTCGAGCGCACCCGCCGCAAGGACGATTTTGTCATCCAATATCTGCGCGGCCACCCCGGCGAGAGCGGCATCATCTACTGCGCCACCCGCAAGAATGTGGACAAGCTGCAGGAGCTCCTGACCGAATACGGCTTTGCGGCCACAAAGTACCACGCAGGCCTGCCCGCCGAAGCACGCCGCAAAAATCAGAATGACTTCATCTACGACACCGCGCCGGTCATTGTGGCGACGAACGCCTTTGGCATGGGCATTGACAAGTCCAACGTGCGTTTCGTGCTGCACTACAACATGCCCCAGAGCATGGAGAATTATTACCAAGAGGCGGGCCGTGCCGGGCGTGACGGGCTGCCGTCGCAGTGCGTGCTGCTTTTTTCGGCGCAGGACGTCATCATCAACAAATTCCTGCTGGACAAAAAGGATTTTGCCGAGATGGACGACGAGGAGGCCGACCTTTTGCGCCAGCGCGACCTGCAGCGCCTGCAGACGATGGAGCGCTACTGCCAGACGACGGAGTGCCTGCGCAACTACATTCTGGCCTATTTCGGCGAGCATCCCACCGCGCCGTGCGGCAACTGCGGCAGCTGCAACAACGATTTTGACGAGGTCGATATGACCGACGCCGCCAAGTGGATGATCAACTGCGTGGCCGAGCTGCGCGGGCGGTACGGCAAAGCGATTTTGTTCGGCACTTTACAAGGCGCGAACCGTGCGCGTCTGCGGGAGCTGGGAGCCGAGCGCTTCAAGAGCTACGGCCGGATGAAGGACACCCCGCGCGAGACGCTGGAACGCCTGCTGGCCCAGCTGCTGGAGGATGGATATTTGGTGCAGAGCGACGACCAGTACGCCGTGCTGCACATCGGGGATATTGCCCCGCTGAAGGCCGGCGGGCAGGTGCTGGTCAAGCTGCCGCCGCAGCGTGAGCCGGAGCAGGCCCGCGCACCGAAGCCGAAGCGCCGCAGCCCGATGGACGCGCTGACGAGCGCCGGACTGGAGCTGTTCAACCAGCTGCGCCAGCTGCGGTTCGACACCGCCCAGCGCGAGGGACTGCCGCCCTACGTCGTGTTCGGTGACAAGTCGCTGGTGGATATGTGCCTGCGCGCGCCGCGCCGCGCGGAGGATATGCTGGGCATCTACGGCATGGGTGAGCGCAAGTATGAAAAGTACGGTGCAGCGTTCTTTTCTTTCATTGACGCCTACCGCGCCGACCACCCCGACGCCGTTTTGAGCCTGGACCCGCCCGCACCGGAGCCGGAAAAGCCGCTGCCGTCCGAGAAGAAGAAAAAGCCGCCGAAGGCCGAGCGCCCCGCGTTTTACCTGACGGCGGAGGACGCGCGCAGCTTCAACTATCAGGACAGCTATACCGGCGCGGAGCTGAAGGCCGCGCTGATCGAGGCCGCCGGTGACCCGGATGTGAAGGCACCGACCATCAAGGAGATCGACGAGTGGCTGCTGGCGCAGCGGCTCATCGGCATGGAGCGTCTGCCGACGAAGGGCTTTTACTACGTGCCGACCCCTGCCGGTGTGGACGCCGGTCTGCGCAGCGAGGACAAGGTCAGCGCCCGCGGCACGCCGTATTCAGTGCTGCTGTTTACGCCGGAGGCGCAGCGGATGGTGGTGGAGCACTTTATAAAACCGGACTAACCGCAAACCGGCAGGTCCCTGCTTTCGCACACGGCCACGGCGGCATGTGGGCATGCCGCCCTACGTTCCACTTTCCCCGTTATACGTAGGGCGGGGTGCCCACACCCCGCCGCCAGTTCGCGGCATCTGCCGCTAATGAGTTTACACGCTCTTTTCGTCAACCTGCCCGTTCTTTCGTCAATTCTTTGTCATATTCGTCGATTGCGGATTTTTTGACACGATGTTAAAATGTTAGCAGAGGCCGTATACCAATTTATAAGGAGAACCCCATGGACAACGTGAAAATTCTCGAGGTCAAGCAGAGCATCTTTGCCTCCAACGACGAACAGGCCGCCGCGCTGCGGGCTGAGCTGAAGCAGGAAAAAATTTTTCTGCTGAATTTAATGAGCGCACCGGGGTCCGGCAAAACCACGACACTGCGCCGCACGATTGCTGCGCTGCAAAATGAGCTGCGCATCGGCGTGATGGAGGCCGACATCGACTCCGACGTGGACGCCCGCGCCATTGCCGAGACCGGCGCCAAGGCCATTCAGCTGCACACCGGCGGCATGTGCCATCTGGACGCCGAGATGACCCGGCAGGGACTGGCCGGGCTGGGCACCGAGGGTCTCGATTTGGTGATTCTGGAAAACGTCGGCAACCTTGTCTGCCCTGCCGAGTTCGACACCGGCGCGGTGAAGAACGCCATGATTTTGTCGGTTCCAGAGGGTCACGACAAGCCGCTGAAATATCCGCTGATGTTCCAGGTCTGCGACGTCGTTCTTGTCAACAAGATCGACGTGCTGCCGTATTTTGACTTTGACATGGACAAATGCCGCGAGTATGTGGCCCTGCGCAACCCGAACGCAAGGGTCATCCCGATCTGCGCCCGGACGGGCGAGGGCATTGACGAATGGGCCGATTGGCTAAAAGAGCAGGTCAGAGCGTGGCAACGCTAAAGGCTTCCCCCGCGGGGGAAGCTGTCACCGAAGGTGACTGATGAGGGCGAAGTTTACAGCTGCAATCCGTTTACGGACGGTTATGGCACACCTTCCCCTCATCTGGCCCTGCGGGACCACCTTCAGTCTTCGCGCTAAGAGCCGCCTGCGGCGGTTGCGCTTCGACACGCGCCTGCGGGCGCAGCCCCAAAGGGGAAGGCGCAAAAAATAAAACGGAGCAACGGCACAAAAAAGGAGCACACCATGAGCAAACCCACTGCGTTCCCACTGGATGAGAGCAGGCTGCCCTTCGAGATTCCGAGGGACGAGCCGTACCGCGAGAAAATTGCCAGGCTGGGCCAGATGATTACGGACCGCATCCCGGCCAAAAAGGGCATTCTGACGAAGGATGACCCCGAATACTGGGGCCTGGCGTCCATCGTGACCGACGAGATGGCGGACGTTGCCTTAAAAATGAAGGTCCGCAAGCCCATGACCCTGCCCGAGCTGGTCAAGGCCACGGGCAAGCCTGCCGGGGAGCTGGAGCCGCTTTTGCAGCAGATGGCCGTCGTCGGTCTGCTGGAGTACAACTGGGAGAATCCCCGCCGCGAAAAGCAGTACATCCTGCCAATGTTCGTGCCCGGCAGCGCAGAGTTCTTCAACATGAACAAGCAGCAGATCGCCGACCACCCCGAGGTGACAGCCTTCTTTGAGCGGATGACGTTTCTGCCGCTGGAGCACATCACCGCCATGGTGCCCCCGGGCGGCGCAGGCATCGGTATGCACGTCATCCCGGTGGAAAAAGCCATCGAGACCGAGAACCGGTCCGCCGACATTGAGCACATCTCTCACTGGCTGAAAAAGTACGACGGCAAGTATGCCGCCGGTCCGTGCAGCTGCCGTATGTCCCGCGCCGCCATGGGCGAGGGCTGCGGCGACGACCCCGACGACTGGTGCATCGGCGTGGGCGATATGGCCGACTACCTCGTCGAGACCAACAAGGGGCATTATGTGACCTACGATGAGGTCATGCAGATCCTGCAGAAGGCCGAGGACAACGGCTTTGTGCACCAAATCACGAACATCGACGGCGAGAACAAGATTTTTGCCATCTGCAACTGCAACGTCAACGTCTGCAATGCGCTGCGCACAAGCCAGCTGTTCAACACGCCGAACATGAGCCGCTCGGCCTACGTGGCGCGTGTCGAGCCGGAGAACTGCGTGGCCTGCGGGCGCTGTGTGGAGTACTGCCCCGCGGGCGCGGTCAAGCTGGGCCAGAAGCTCTGCACGAAGGACGGCCCCATCACCTACCCGAAGCAGGAGCTGCCCGACGCCGTGAAGTGGGGCCCCGACAAGTGGGCCATCGACTACCGCGACAAGAACCGCATCAACTGTTATGACACCGGCACGGCCCCCTGCAAGACGGCCTGCCCCGCGCACATTGCTGTGCAGGGCTACCTGAAAATGGCCGCGCAGGGCCGCTACCGCGACGCGCTGGCGCTGATTAAAAAGGAGAACCCCTTCCCCGCCGTCTGCGGGCGCGTCTGCAACCGCCGGTGCGAGGACGCCTGCACCCGCGGCACCGTGGATCAGGCCGTGGCCATCGACGCCGTCAAGAAGTTCATTGCCGAGCAGGACCTGAACGCCGCGCACCGCTACGTGCCCGACGTTGTCCAGCCGTCGCTGCAGGGCCCGTGGCCGCAGAAGATCGCCATCATCGGCGGCGGCCCCGCGGGTCTGTCCTGCGCCTATTTTCTGACAGTGCAGGGCTACAAGCCCACCGTATTTGAGAAAAACGAGCGTCCCGGCGGCATGCTGCGCTACGGCATCCCTTCGTTCAAGCTCGAGAAAAACGTCATTGACGCCGAGATCGACATTCTGCGGGAGCTGGGCGTTGACATCCGCTGCGGTGTTGAGGTCGGCAAGGACGTCACGCTGGCCGAGCTGCGCCGACAGGGCTACCGGGCGTTCTATATCGCCATCGGCTGCCAGGGCGGGCGCCGGGCCGGTGTGCCCGGCGAGGACGCCGCGGGTATCGAGACCGCCGTCCACCTGCTGCGCACCGTCGGCGGTGACGAGAGCCGCAAAATGACCGGAAAGACCGTCGTCATCGGCGGCGGCAACGTTGCCATTGACGCGGCGCGTGTGTCTCTGCGCTGCGGTTCCGACGGCGTGACGATGGTCTGTCTGGAGCCGCGGGACAAGATGCCGGCCTCACCGGAGGAAATTGCCGAGGCCGAGGAGGAGGGCACCAAAATCACCTGCGGCTACGGCCCGAAGGAGTTCCTCTCCGAGAACGGCCATGTGACCGCCGTCGTGCTGAAAAAGTGCACCGGCCTTTACAACGCGGAGGGCCGTTTTGCGCCCACCTACGATGAAAACGATACCATCACCCTGCCGTGCGACAACGTTGTTTTAAGCATCGGCCAGTGCATCGAGTGGGGCGATTTGCTGAGCGGCGAGGCCGTGCAGCTGGGCCGCGGCCAGGGCGCTGTGGCCGACGCGCTGACCTACCAGACCGCCCAGCCGGACATTTTCGTCGGCGGCGACGTCTGCACCGGGCCGCGGTTTGCCATTGACGCGATTGCTGCGGGCAAGCAGGGGGCAATTTCCATCCACCGCTTTGTGCAGCCCAACACAAGCCTGACGATTGGCCGCAACCGCCGCGACTTCCACGAGCTGGACAAGTCGAATCTGGCGCTGGGCGAGTATGACCGCGCACCGCGCCAGTCCGCCGCGCTGGATGCGGGCATTGACGCGCACCGTTCCTTCCGCGACGCGCACCTGACGCTGACCGAGGATCAGGTCAAAATCGAGACAGCGCGCTGTCTGGGCTGCGGTGCCAGCGTTGTGGACCCGAACAAGTGCATTGGCTGCGGCGTCTGCACGACAAAGTGCGAGTTTGATGCCATCCGCCTGCACCGCGACCTGCCCGAGTGCAGCAAGATGGTCAGGAGCGAAGACAAGTTCAAGGCCATTCTGCCCTACATGGCGAAGCGCGAGATCAAGATCCGCTTTGCCAAGAAGGAGAAGTAATGCACGAGCTTGGCATTGTATTCCACATCATCCGCACGGTGGAGGACGTAGCCCGGCAGAACGACGTGACGCGCATCCGGCGCGTGACGCTGCAGCTGGGCGAGGTCTCCGGCGTGGTGGAGAGCTATCTGCAGGACTGCTGGAAGTGGGCGGCGGCGAAATCGGAGCTTTTGCCCGGCGCGGTGCTGACCGTGGAGACCATCCCCGCCGTGACCGTGTGCGAGGACTGCGGCCAACAGTACCCCACCGTGCAGTTTGGCCGCACCTGCCCCCACTGCCAGAGCCCGCGCACCCACCTTTTGCAGGGCCATGAGATGTTGATCAAAGAAATCGAGGCCGTGGAGACAGGCCCCACCGTCCCGGAGAGAGCATGAAGCTGCATGAAATACAAAATTTTCCGCATTGAGGAACAGATGTACGGCTGCGAGGAGCCGCCCGCCGACCAGCCGATTCTGGTAGACGTAGTGCTGGAAGGTGCTGACGGCACGCGGCGCGTGCTCCCCTACCCCGACGAAGCGCTGCGCCGCGGCGGAATGGAGGAAGGCGACAGCGTCGAATTGACCGACGGCATCCTTCGCAAGGTATAATTTCCCCAAAAACAAAAGGGGCTGTTGCGTGTGCAGCAGCCCCTTCTATGTTTTTTACAAAGGTTATTCTTCCGTAGAAATATCGCGGCCAAAGTATTTTTCGCTCAATGCCTTCAGCGTGCCGTCGGCGCGCAGCTCGTCAATGGCGGCATCAATGGCCGTGCGCAGGGCGGCAGTCTCGTCGCCCTTGCGCATCGGGATGGCGATCTGGTTCGCATCGTCGGTCAGCACGGCGATCTTCACATTCGCGTCGGGGTGCTCCTTCGTGTAATCGTAGAAGGTCATCTCGGCGTTCAGCGTCGCGTCGATGCGCCCGCTCAGCAGCAGCTCAAACGTCTGGTTCAGGTCGTCAACGCCCGTCACCGCCGCGCCGTACTGCTCGGCCAGCTCGGCGTAGGTGCTGGAGATCGTGTTTGCGGTCTTTTTGCCCTTCAGGTCCTCCAGCGTGTTGATGCTGTCATCGTCGGCCTTGGTGATGACGGCGGTGCGGTTGAAGGCGTAGGGCGTCGAGAAGTCGTATTTTTCGGCGCGTTCGGGGGTGATGTCCACGCCGTTGACCATGATGTCATAGCGGCCCGCGTCCAGACCGGCCAGCAGGCCGTCCCACTCGCCCTCGACAAACTGCGGCTCAACGCCCAGCTTCTTCGCGATCTCGGTGGCGACCTCGACGTCGTAGCCGACGAGGTTGTCGTTTTCATCGTGGTAGGTCCAGGGTGCCCATGTGCCCTCCATCGCAACCGTGATGGTACCCTTGGCCTGGATCTCGCTCAACAGGTCGCCGGACGCGGCCTCGGCGGTGCTCCCGGCGGCGGATTCCTCTGCGGGCGCGGTGGCTGCGGCGCTGCTGCCGCAGGCGGTCAAGGCCAGCGCGGCGGTCAGGGTCAGGGCGGTCAGCTTGGTCAGGTTCTTCATTACAATAGGCTCCTTTGCTTATAGGTCTGCAAAAATTCTTTGGTGCGGGGCTGCTGCGGGTCGTTGAAGAACGCCTCGGCGGTGTTCTGCTCCACAATGACGCCCTGCTCCATGAACACCACGCGGTTGGCCGCATGGCGGGCGAAATCCATCTCGTGGGTCACGACCAGCATTGTGCGGCCTTCCCCGGCCAGGCTGCGCATGACGGCCAGCACCTCGCCGGTCAGCTCGGGGTCCAAAGCGGACGTAGGCTCGTCAAAATAGATGATCTCCGGGTCGGCGGCCATGGCGCGGGCAATCGCCACACGCTGCTGCTGCCCGCCGGAAAGCTGGCTGGGGTAGTAGTCGGCGCGGTCATCCATGCCGACCTTGACCAGCGCGGCGCGGGCGATTTCCTCGGCCCGGCGGCGCGGCATTTTGCGTGCGATGATAAGCCCCTCGGTCACGTTTTGCAGCGCGGTTTTGTTGGCAAACAGGTTGTAGCTTTGAAAGACAAATCCCGTGCGGCGGCGCAGGGCGTTGGCCTCGGCGTGGGTGACGCGGGCCAGGTCTACGCGCTGGTCGTCAAACAGCATCGTGCCGCCGTCGGACTTTTCCAAAAAGTTCAGGCAGCGCAGCATCGTTGTTTTTCCGCTGCCGCTGGGGCCTAAAATGGCGACGACGTCGCCCTTGTTCACATCCAGATCGATGCTCTTGAGCACCTGCAAATCGCCAAAGGACTTGCGCAGATTTCTGATTTGCAGCATAGTTCAGCTCCTTTGCGCGCCCTTGCTGTTGAGGTACCGCTCGCCGACGGCCTGCAGGCGGGTCAGCACGGTGCAGAACAGCAGGTAAACCAGACCGACCTCAATGTAGAGGGCCAGCGGCTCATAGGTGCGGGCCACAATGCGCTGGGTCGTCATGAACATTTCGGTCACGGTGATGTTGGCGGCCAGCGAGGTATCCTTGACCATGGCGATCAGCGTACTGGCCAACGTGGGGAAAGCCGTGCGCAGCGCCTGCGGCAGGATGATGCGGCGGATGATCTGTAAGTAGCTCATGCCGACGCACTGCCCCGCCTCCATCTGGCCTTTGGGCACGGATTCCAGCGCGGCGCGGATGGTCTCGGCGCAGTACGCGCCCTCATTGATGGAAAAGACGAGCACCGCCGCGGGGAACGGCTCAATCAGGATGCCGACGCCGGGCAGGCCGTAGAACACAACGAACAGCTGCACCAGCACGGGCGTGCCGCGGATGACCCAGATATAAAACCGGGCCAGCCGCTGCAAAACGGGCACATGGGCAAACTGCACCAGCGCCACCGCCACCGCGATGATAAGCGCCAGCGTGAACGAGATGGCGGTCAGCGGGATGGTGACGGTCAGGCCGGGCAGCAATATTTTACCAAAGGAATCCACAAGGATTCCCCACAGGCGTTCGGACATGGGGCGGGACTCTCCTTTTTTGGTTGGGGTTGCGGGAATATTTCCCACTAAAACGGTATGCGATGAGATTGTAGCACACTTTGCCAGATTTTGCAAGAGTGAAATTTGAAGTGAAGTTTAAGGTTGAGGCAGCGTGTCGAAACGCTCTTGTAGGGGCGAGCATTGCTCGCCCGTGCCCGTTTGCCATGTATGAAAACTGTCCCGGAAATTGCGTTGCGGCGGTAAACTGACGGGCGACCCATGGTCGCCCCTACACACGCAATAAGGCAGGGATGCAATTTTTCGACAGTCCGGCCTCCCTTGTCAAAGGGAGGCTTTTACCCTGCGGGGTGAGGGTGGGGGATTGCACGGAAGGTTTGCTGTGGCCGCAGGCGGGCACGGCGGCCAGAGGGCTGGCCGCCCTACGTTCCCCTTTTTCGGTAAGATGTAGGGCGGGGTGCCCCCACCCCGCCGAAGTTGGCGGCAGGCGGCAAAACCGGAACGGGGTGCAGGCGAAAGGCGGCGGACCGGGCATGCCTAGCCCCTAGAAAGCGACAGTAAGGGAACAATAAAAAGCCCGGTGCAAAGCACCGGACTTTTGTTAAAAGCAATTAAATATTAACCAGCGGTAAGCGTGCCATCAGTAACCGTATAAGTACCCTTAGTACCGTCATAAGTGCAAGTCTTACCATTAGAGCCATACTTGAACTGAGTAATCTTGGCAATCGGCGTATCGCCAGCAGTAGTGTTAATCGTTACCGCAGCCATAACGGATGCACTGGGGGTCTCGGACAATTTCTCAATATCCGTCTTACTCACAGTAACCGTACCATCGTCACCAATAGCAGTAGCAGCAGTAGTAGAAATAACAACATTGGCCTTCAGTTTCTGCGTATCAGCCAACTTAACCGTACCATACTGCTCGTCAATCAAGGTCTGAGTAGCCATAACAGCCATACGGCACTCCGCCGTGATAGACTGCTCTTTTGCCTTGTCGATGTAGCCAGTCAGAGCCGGAACCAGCAGGGCGGCCAGGATGGCCAGGATGACCAGAACGACGATGAGCTCGACCAGGGTGAAGCCCTTCTTGTTCTTCATTTTGCGAATTTTCTCGAACATGATAAATTCCTCCAATAAATTCAGTAAGGACATCGTACGTCCTCATTTGTGAAAATATAATATCACATAATCTGCCAAATTTCAACAGCCTTATGTAAAAACAGCAAAAAACATTTTTTTGCTTCTATTTTCGATTTCCCACCGTTTTGCCTGTTGTATTCCAACCGCCTTGCCGTGGCTGCACCTCTGCCGCCGCGCAAAATTCTATACATATTACCGTCATTTTTAAAAATCAGCTGTGCCGTCGCGCCAAAAGCCGCAGTAAAAACTGCCGCAATTGAAACCGCACATATATTGCGTTCATTTTATCTGTGCTGTCTCTGCAAGTGTGGGCGGCGGGGCGCATCGCGTATGGATTTCAGCGTATACAGGCCAATTTTACAGGCGGGCAATTTTTGTGCTATTTTGCATTTTCCCGTGTCTTCTCTCCCCTGCCCGGCCACAGGGACGCTCTTTTGTGAAAACACCGCAGATTCCGGTGCAAAAGTGTGGTATACTGCAAGATTTTGTGCTATACTGGATAAAAAATCAACACAACCGGGCCTCGCCCGGCACAAAAGGGGCCACACATGAAAAACACCACCGAGGAAAAACGCGAGGCCATCCCCAACAGCGTCAGCCGGATGCTGCTGGCGGGCATCGGCGTACTTTTGCAGGTTTTATGGATCTTCTGGCTTGCCCTCAAGCTGAACGACTACTCCACCGCCATTCAGGTATGCACGTCGGTACTGACATTTTTGATTACGCTGCGTATATATGGGCTGCATATCAACTCCGCGTATAAAATTTCGTGGATCATTCTGATTTTGCTGTTTCCCATCTTCGGTCTGACCATCTATCTGCTGTTTGGCCGCAGCGGGGCCGTCAGCGTCATGCGCCGCCGTTTCGGGAAAAATATGACGATGCTGCGCCAGTATCACGCACCCATTTTGCAGCAGCGCCGCGCCCTGCCCTACCCGGACCGCATCACCCGCAACCACGCCCGCTATTTGCAGGACCGCGCGGGCTACCCCGCCTATGACAACACCGATGTGACGTTCTACGGCGACACCTGCGAGGCGCTGGAGGCCCAGAAAACAGCCCTGCGCAGCGCGGAAAAGTTTATTTTCATGGAATACCACGCCATTGAGGACGCCTCCGCCTGGCAGGAGCTGGAGGATATTCTGGCCGAGCGCGCCGCCCACGGCGTGGAGGTGCGCGTATTTTACGACGACGTGGGCAGCATCGGGTTTATCAACAGCAAATTTGTCAAAAAGCTGGCGGGGCGCGGCATCCAGTGCCGCCGGTTCAACCCGGTCATCCCGATTTTGAACGTCTTTATGAACAATCGCGACCACCGCAAAATCACCGTTGTGGACGGGCGCGTCGGCTTTACCGGCGGCTACAATCTGGCGGAGGAGTACTTCAACCGCACCCACCCTTACGGCCAGTGGAAGGACAGCGGCATCCGGCTGGAGGGCGACGCCGTGCGCGGCCTGACGCTGATTTTCTTAGAGCTGTGGGGCGCAACGCAGAAGGCCGCACCCGAGGTCGAGCGCTATCTGCCCGATGTGCCCTACACCGCGCGGGAGAATGCCGTGGTGCTGCCCTACGCGGACAACCCGCTGGACGACGAGGCCACCGGTGAGAACGTCTACCTGAACATGATCCGCAGTGCGAAGGACTACGTCTACATTACAACGCCCTACCTTATTTTAAGTGACGAGATGCAGCGCACACTGCGGCTGGCCGCGTCCAGCGGCGTTGATGTGCGGATCATCACGCCGGGCATCCCGGACAAAAAGCTGATCTTCTCGGTCACACGCAGCTATTACGCCAGCCTTGCCAAGAGCGGCGTGCGCATTTATGAGTACGCGCCCGGGTTCATCCACGCGAAGCAATGCGTAGCCGACGGCACGGAAGCCGTTGTGGGTACGATCAATTTTGACTTCCGCAGCCTGTACCTGCACTTTGAGAACGCCTGCTGGTTCTGCGGCTGCAGCGCCGTGGCCGATGTGCGCCGCGATTTTGACGCGCTGTTCCCCGTCTGCCGCGAGGTCACGCAGGAGTACGCCGACACACGCAGCCTGGCCGTGCGCGGCTGGGACTGCGTGCTGCGGCTGTTCAGCCCGCTGATGTGACGGGCTGTGCGCCGGGCGCGGCAAGTGGAATTTTCCCAAAGGAATCTGTACTATTCCACGTTGCAAACCGCCGCTGCGCGCCGTACAATAAAGACAAAATCCAGACTGTCAAATGAGGTGCATACCAATGGAGCATATAGCATGGAAGGGCCGCATCAAGCCCGGCTGCAAAGCGGAATATCAGCGCCGCCACGCGGAGATCTGGCCCGAGATGGTCGAGGTGCTGAAGGCTGCGGGCATCTGCAACTACAGCATCTTCTACTGTAACGACGAGCTGTTCGGCTACTATGAGTGCGCGAAGGGCGTTGCCTACGCCGAGAAGGTACAGGCCGAAAGCCCCGTTGTGGACCGCTGGAACGACTACATGAAGGATATTCTGGAGCTGGAAATGGACCCCGTGACCGGCGCCCAGCCCAAGCTGGAGCAGGTGTTCCGCTTGGATTAAACGCGCATAAGACAGCAAAGCCGCCCGTGTCAGGCTGACACGGGCGGCTTGTGTTTTTATGGGCAGGTGCAGCGCAGGCGGTGCTGCCTTTAGGGTGTTTACAACACGATGCGGAACGCGACGCGGTGCTCACCTTCCCCGCTGACGCGGTAAGGCTCCTCCACATCGGTGCCCCAGCTGTCGATGCCGCCGACGCCGCGGGCTGCGCCCAGGATCGTCACGCTCGTGCGGCCCGTGGCGGGCAGCTCGGTGATGTGCTGGGCGGCCTCGATCTCCTGCGCAGTGTTGGGCAGTGCGCTGAAGGCAAACGGCGCGTCGGCCTGTTCAATCGTCAGCGCAGCCGCCGTCTGACCGCAGGCGTTGTGCTGCTCCAGCGTGAACTGACGGGTGCCCACATGCAGGCCGCAGTCCTGCGGGACGAGAGCCGGTTCAATGTGCGGCACCTCCTCATGGCAGCCAAAGACGCCGCCCTTGCAGCGATCCGGGTAGGTCTCGCCCGAAAGGCCGGTCCAGAGCGTGCGGGCCACGGGGGCAAACGTCTGGAATTTTACGCCGAAGCAGGGCAGCTCGGGCGCACCGGGCACGCCATGATAGACGGCCTCGACCAGCAGCGTGCCCTGCGGCTCCACGGTGTAGGTCAACTCGGCCTTAGCGCCGGGCACGGTGGGCACGCCGTAGGTATAGCGCACCTGCACACCGTCGGCGGATTTTCGCAAGACCGAAAAGCCGAGGTTCTGCAGGTAGACATCCGCCGCCAGCCAGGCCGCCGCTTTCTGCGGGAAGCCGCAGCCGCGGTCATTGTCGGTGGCGGCGCGCCAGAACGCCGGGCGCGGGGCGCGCCAGAGCCACTCGCTGCCGTTGACGGTCAGCGACGACGGCC
>ERZ773149.756-NODE-756-length-29557-cov-11.966511_pt1 | contig 29557 bp, 31 predicted proteins | sample MGYA00511081_ERZ773149 | MGnify/ENA primary metagenome ERZ773149 (study PRJEB29015, sample SAMEA2737846) | human gut metagenome | biome: human gut; feature: human-associated habitat; material: faeces | place: China | collected 2012 ...
CTTTAGAATCTTTCAAGGTTATTCACTGTTCAGTTATCAATGTTCTTTGTTGTTTTCAGCAACTCTGATATATTATCATAATCATCTGCGCCTGTCAACAACTTTTTTATTTTATTTTGCCTCGCTATGAAGTGGTTTGTTATCACTTACTTGCGACAACTCGTTAATAATAACAAACCACAATTCATTTGTCAACATCTTTTTTGACAAAAAATTACATTTCTTTTTGTCGAAAATCACCATTCTATCTTCATCTTACAAGTGACATCGCCATTCTGCGGTAAGTATGCCTTTTTCCACGGATTGCAACGCTGTATGCCGTAATATTTTCCGGCAGTGCCATTCCCATGTACCCACTATCTCCTATATGATGGATGTCTGCACCTGCCATTTTACACATCAATGCGATCTGTCGGATTGTTTCTTCGTCCGCTCCTTCCTGGGAAGTTCCAATTGTAGTCATCGCAAGTACACCTTTTTCATGTGCGGATTTGATCAATTCAGCTGCATGCTCCATGGTAAATCCCGGAACAGTACCAGGTGCCGGAAGTAAAAGGACATCTGCCCCTGCTTCAATAAATGTCTCAGCATCTTCTTTTGTCAGTATTTTTTCTCCTGCTTCTGAGAGAATGCCGGATGCATGCATTTTTCCTGCTGTCAGGATCACTCTGTCGCCGACTGCCTCATTTAAATCAGCTAATGCCTTTGTAATTGCCTTGTTATCAACGCCAACACCCGGATTTCCGGTAAGAACGATCATGTCAACGCCCATGTCCGCTGCTTTTTTTGCATTTTCCACGGTTGCGCGCCGTCCTTCTGTAAGACTCCACACCGATTTTTCTCCATCATTGCGGACTGCCGCCGGTTCTAAATTAATTGCAACCATCCTTCCGGTCAGACGTTTGACCTCATGTATAGTATCTTCCGGGGCAACTTCCGGTAATCCATTGATCACAGGATGATCCACGTCAAAAATATTCAGCATGATAATATCCGCACCAAGAGAAGTTACAAATTCTGCATTTGTAATATTTACGAGCATTGGTGTCACTGTACCGATCGTCTCTGCTGCAAGCACTCTTCCTTCGCTGTCCGCAATGGACTGTAATAATTCTTTTTTATGATAGGCAGCCAGTTCTCTGGCTGAACAGTCAATATATCTTTTTCCCATTCCTTTTTCCTCTTTTCTGCCTGATGCAAAATGTCTCTGCTTTAAAATTTTCACTGTGCCTTCTGTGCAAACTCTGTGAAATATCTTTTATTTCTCTCATATTTCACATTCTCTGCATTTTCTAACACTTTATTGCGATACTCTTCTATTTTCTGCGATGTTATAAAGGAAATCTCCTGCGGCTGATCATACTTTCCCATATAAGAAAAAGATATATTTTCCTGCTCTTCCATGGATTTATAATTCATATATATGGTATAATCCTCATAACCGTTTACCATCTCCCAATAAATCCCGTAATCTTCTCCCTGCAGATGATACAGATTTAAATAGTCATGCAGACTGTCAAACTCCCTGTCAATATACTTTTCCTCACACCTTGATTTATAATATTCCTTTCCTGAATATTTCACATGATCACTGATTTCTCCTGGTAATGCCATTGCAATTACTATAAAATTAAATACCACGATCACTGACACTATGCATTTTATAACAAAAGGGAACACTTTTACGCTGTAATCTCCAGTTTCATCCCGAAAAGAAAAGGTGATATTAATTTTCTTCATATTCCCACCCCTTTCTCTCAAAAATTATTTTTACAAAAGTTTCCTCCTCATCATAATATCGATCGCACTTTACAAATTCATTCACTTCTTCCTCTGTCATTTCCAAAGTCCCCATTAATGTTGCAATCGTATTCTGCTGGATTTCACTGAAATATTTCTGGTTTTCCTGAAATTCAATTTCACTGATACGATAATCATCCTGAAGCAAAATTTCATGCGCATAGTATAGGATATCTTCCACTTCATATGCCCTTGGCGTTTTGTCACTTTCCCAGTCAGACTTCTCCCTTAAATCCATCACATCTTCTATAAAATGGCTGTATCTATCATAGATATCTACACGTTCTGTATACTTTTCATACCCGTCCTCTGCATAAACTTCATACTCATGCAGATACGCATCCAACGCTGCATTATCTCCCGTCTTGAAAATTTCTTCTGCTGCTTCTACCGATGCTGATCTTTTCTGATGTTCTGTATGCTTTTCATCCACATAGCCTAAAATGAAAAAGACAAGAAATAAAACAACAAGAAGTACAACTGCCAGCAAAAGAATGATATTCATAATTTTATTAGCAACATAAAGCGGCATGGAATGTAACACTTTTGCTTTGGTAAGAAGTGTTTCTTTTCTTGTTTCGTCTTCCTCCTTTTCCCATTCCATACCAAGTTTATTTGGCTCTCCACAATAAGGACATTTTGTCTCTCTGGCTGGATAATCATATCCACACTTTGAACATTTCATATACTTTACTCCATTTTATCTTTTAATCGGCTGATTGCAAGTTTCTGTAACGCTTCTGTAATCTGATCTTTATCATCGTAAGTCAACCCACCGGCTTTATCTATGCAGGACTTTATCTCATCCTCAGATATCTCGTAGTGTTCCTTCATATAATCATAACAATATTCTTTGTAATATGCCACAGCATCCTCTTCCTCATACTTGTAATATGCGTCCGCTGCCTCCTGACATTCATTTAATATACTAACGATGTAACTGATGTTGCTCAATGCATCTGCCTTATCATTCTCTACGATCCATTGCAGATAAGAATCATCCTCGTCATTCAGATAATTCAAATAACGCTGCATTCCCGCAATCTCTGTATATTTATCAAAATAAGACTGATAGGTATATTCCACTGTTTTCAGATATTCACAGATTCCCTCATAATCTCCGCTCTGATACAGGCTTTCTAATTTTTCCAGATTCTTCTGTTCTACCCGATAAGATACTTTATGGGAAATACTGGAAACAATAAATACAATGATACAGATCACTGCAACCATTATCACTGCTGCTATCCCAAGCTTTGCTGTCCACGACATTCCTTTGCCAGCCACTTTTTCCGGCATTTCCTTCCACCGTTTTTTTTCACGTTCCAGCTCATTCATCATGTCCTCATGCACCTGGACAGATTTGCCAAAGTTATCCCCACCACAATAAGGGCAGCGATCCTGCTCATCATCATATTCCGCCCCACAGTTTTTACAGATTATCATTGGTTCGTTTTCCCCCTATTTATAACAATGCTTTCTTACAAAATAGTAACATACCACCTGCATTACGATTGTTGCAATCCACGATGCCGGATAGGAAATAAACAGAAAATACAGTGATCTGTGCTGTGGAAAAAATGCAAAAATCCACAGAACACGCATTCCGACAGTTCCGATAATAGACAACACCATGGGAACTGCGGAATATCCCATTCCACGCAGTGCGCCCGGAAAAAGATCCATAATACCGCACAGAAAATACGGAACTGTCGTGATGGATAAAATCTCAACTCCACATTGGATCACGTCCGCTTCCTCTGTATAAATCTGTAATATTTCCGCTCCGAAAAAATACGCCCCGCATCCTAATACAAGTGCTGTTCCCACCGATAAAATCATGCAGTCGATCAGTACGCGGTCCATTCGTTTATACTTTCCAACACCAAAATTCTGACTTGTAAAACTCATACATGCCTGTGTCACAGAATTGATGGAAACATACAAAAATCCCAGAATATTATTTGCTGCCGTGTAACCTGCCATCGCGGTTGAACCGAAAGAATTAACTGACGATTGTAGTAATGCATTAGAAAAATTGATGACGGTACTCTGTATGCCTGCCGGAATTCCCACCTGAAAAATCTGTTTCAGGTAATAGCCTTTCATAGAAAGTTTTGAAAAAGAAAGTTTATAACTTCCCTCTGTTCTGCAAAGACAGGTCAAAACCAGCACACAGGAAACCATCTGGGAAAACACGGTGGCGATTCCAACTCCCGCAACTCCAAGCCCAAATACAATCACTAATACCATATTTAAGCCTGCGTTGATCACTCCTGCGATGATCAGAAAATACAATGGTCTTTTTGTGTCACCCACTGCACGGAGAATCGCCGCGCCATAATTATACAGCATAAAAAACGGCATTCCCATAAAGTAAATCTGCATATAAAGCGTCGACAGTCCGATCACATCTTCCGGTGTTCCCATTAATTCCAATGCCCCTTTGGAAAAAACAAGCCCAACAAACGCCATGAGAATTCCGCTGATTAGCGCAAGCGTGATGGAGGTATGTACGGTCTCTGACATTTCCTCCTTGCGTCCGGCAGCAAAAAATCTTGCTGCAAGCACGTTTGCCCCAAGTGAGATTCCAATAAAAAGATTGGTAAAAACATTGATCAGTGCCGTTGTGGAACCGACTGCTGCAAGCGCTTCACTTCCACTGAATCTTCCCACAACAATAATGTCCACTGCATTGAACATTAACTGTAAAATGCCAGACAGCATCAATGGCAGTGCAAACGAAACCAGTTTATCCATTATGGAACCGTTGCACATGTCAATTTCGTATTTATTACTTTTCAAAAAAATTGCTCCTCTCTACTTTTTATCTTCCTGTAACTTAAGACCCGGAAGGAATTTGAATGATTAATTTCTGTCCATCTTTTTCCATCATTGTCAATACTGGAATATGTTTTTTCCGCAACTGATGTACGATTGGATATGTCTCAAACACATTTCCTTCCACATATACTGCCTCCGGCTTCTGTTTTAAAATCCGTTTCAGATTCTCTTTGACTTCGTTTTTCCACTGCTGCTTGTCCATCGCTGCTTCACCGTAAATTCCATCCACTGTAAGCTCTGGGAGCTGCATAAAATCCATATGTATCACCGTTGCCTCCTGCATTCCCGGAAGCTGCTTTAACAGCGGATCTATGCAGGAATCCCCGCCGAGATTTACGATTGTCGGATTTTCATGATATAACTCCATGCTGATACGGCAGGCTTTCACCGCGTCCTCTAACATTCCCACCGTCATAAGAAATCCTCCCTTATGACAAAATCCTGCACTCTGTAATCCGGTAACCTGTTCCAATTCTTCATTTTCAAGACCAAGCCACTCTGCCGGAAAACTGCATTTGTAATTCATGGAATATTCCTTCTTCTGTGGTTGTATACAGTATCCACCACGATTGGATGGGAATATGACAAATGCAATCTCCGTCTCCGACAACCGCTTCTGACACGGTACAAACTCCGGTAAAATCAGAATCTTTGCATCTTCGCTGTCCCTTTTACCAGATGTAACCGCCTGCCGGTGTTCTTCTAAAATCTCCTCCACGCGCCTGTCTGCCCGCTCATTTCCGCGATAACGCTCAAATTTGTTTTCAAGGATCATGCCTGCAACGCTTACTGCCTGAAAAAATGCCTCATCATTTCCACCCTGTGCATCCCAGGTCGGATTGAAATTGCCAATCAGGTTTGCAAGCTCATTTTTCTCCCCCGTGTTATCATTATGATCCAGCGGCTGCACAAAAGTCTCGTCAAACTCCTCTGCCAGCTCTTCCCCAAGGATCTCTGCACCGACTGCCTCCCACAACAATCCAAACGCAGCGTATGGCACACCGTTTTCCCGGACTCTGCTGTCCCTCTGATGATGGTCATACGCACCTCTTCCAATATCAAACACAATTCCATCGAAATCATCCGGCACACGATTTCCACGTAAAATCGTAATTTCCGGATTTATATAAAATAAAAGTGCTGCCGAAAACACATCATCCGCATGAAATTTTCCTCCATGCGTAAATGCCCTGGCATCTTTTTTCTTAATCTGCTCCATTAATTCGTTCATTGCAAAATTCTTCTTTCTTTTCTGTGATTATTCTGAAATTTCCTCGATCAAAACTTTTCTGTTTATTACGCCTTTTTTCAATTGCATGACATACACATGAAAATCCAGCGTATCCTTTGCGGTCGTAAACGGCTCTTCGTGCAGTACCTCCGCATGGATTCCCGCACGCTCCAATTCTTCTTTCCGTTTTTCTGCCCGCCCTAAAAGTTTCCCGATATTTTCATCCTCTTTTTCGCCAAAAGATCGATTAGGATAAACGGATGTCGCTTTTTTTAACCTCTCTGTGATCAGATCCACTACTTTTGCATGCGCATTCCGATGTAATAAAACTGCAAGACACCTTGCAACAACAGGATATGGATACCTTTCATAAAAATGTATCCATTTTTCAATTTTTCTGTCACCCACCTGCTCTGCCATCTCTTTCATCAAGGAAAATGCACCATCCGACGGTATCCATGGATTGTCTCGCGGCACAATGTACTGCTTTGAAACCGCCGGATAACAGGTATAATTCAGAGGTGGAAAATAGGCTAACTGCACGAGTTTTCGTTCTTCCTCATTGCAGACAGCCTCACCAAGATACTCATATTTATCCCATAATACCGCAATACGAAATTCCAGTTGCCGCAGATTTTCATAACCTTTTCTCCAAAAATGCGCAATATCACCATAATTATACAGATTTGTTTCCAGCTCCAGCGTTTTAAAAAGGATAGTGACAACACAATCCTCCTCTTCCTGTCGGACAACAAGTGCGTAATCATCCCCATCGCGATAAAAAGAGGCCTCAATAGCCCCTTCATAATCTTCTTTGTATGTACCTGTCATTCTTGCTTCCTTAAAAACAAGAAAGCTTTCTATCGTGTCATTCATCTGATATACCAGACGAATATCTGTTTTATCCGTGTTCTTTTCTTTTGCTCCTGTCTGATCCGGCAGCAAAAGTTCAAATTCATTCTGGCTTAACAGCCTTTTTAACATCTCAAATGTATCCAATGAGAGTCTCCTTTTTCCTGTTACAATACTTTTTATTCATTATATAAAAATCCCTCCGGCTTGTCTATATGCGCAGCTTTCTTTTTATTGCCCTGCGCTTTTCGTCATGCCGTGAGGGATGAGTCGTAGCTGTCGTCCGCGATCTGGATGACAAATTCTTTTGTATAGCCTGCAATCTGCGGAATTTTTTTCTCGTCCAGCTGTTGTATAAAATCCATTTGAAATCCATGCATTTCAATGATTTTTTTTGCAATCGAAAGTCCTAGTCCGCTTCCACTTCCACTTTTTCTGGATACATCTCCTTTTGTAAATGGTTCAAATAAATGTTCCGCAAGCTCGCCCGGAATTCTCCTGCCACTATCTGCTACAAGAATATAAATGTATCCATTTTTCCGGTACATGCCAATCTTTATATGCGTACCACTCTCATTGTGCTTCATTGCATTATTCAAAAGATTCGTGATCACTCTGGAAAACTGGATTGGATCAACGGATACCGAAACCACTTCTTCTGGAATATCAATCTCGAATTCCATCCCTGCATCTTCAAAGTCTGCATAAATGAGTGCAGCATTTTCACGTAACAGTTCACTCAGATCTGTTTCTTTTCTGTCCAGTGAAAAACCTTCACTGTCTAATTTTACATACTCAAATAATAAATGGATCAGATCGTTCATCCTTGCCGACTTATTCTGTATTGCCTGCAAATACTCCAACTGTTTCTCCGGCTCCACCACCATTCCGTCTGCCAGTGCTTTTGCATAACCGTTTACCGTTGTCATCGGCGTTCTGAGATCATGTGCAATGTCTGATAGCATCAGATTTCTTTTACGGTCAAACTCTTTCTGTTCCTCCTCCCTCTCTCTCTGGATCTGACGAAACTCTTTAATCGTTATTTTTGCAAAACAAACTGCCCCTAACACATACGGGGTTAAAATTACCAACACTACTACAAAAGCAACCAGAAAAAGCAGAATTGCCTGCCCTCTGTTTAATTCATAAAAAGAAAAATTAGTTTTTCCAGCGGAAACGGTATGCATGAAATTTTTTTGCATTTGTTCCAAAGCCGCCTGTACCATCTCATGAAGCGGTGATGGAAACATTGCATTCAATGCTCCTAAGATCAGTAACATTAAAACTGCAGACAGGAAGAAGATCACGCCGGAGCCGAGCAAAAGCGGATTTTCTTCCACGCCCGGAAAAAAATATAGCAGTACGTTAGGCAGCACAAATCTGTTGACCAGAAAAGTCAACAGATATTCCACAACTCCAACAACTGCTAGTATTTCAATAAATTTTTTGATCAAAAACCACTGTAAATCATTCTGTTTCTTCATTTACTTCTCCAAGCGATATCCCAGACCACGGATTGTCTGAATATAAGCGGAAGGATTATCATCCAGTTTTGCCCGCAGCTTACTGATACAGACCATAATGTTATTGTCTGCCACAATATAATCTTCCCCCCATCCATGTTCATAAATCTGCTGTTTTGTAAAGACTTTGCCCGGATGCTTCATTAACAGTTCCATGATGCGATATTCCACAGAGGTCAGCTGTATGATTTTGTCTCCTTTTTTCAGAGTACACGCGTCCTGATTCAATACCAGATCCCGAACAGCTAAATTTCCCTCCTGAACCACTTTTGTTCCAAGAGAATAAAAACGCCTAATGTTAGAATTCACTCTGGCAACTGCCTCTAAAGGATTGAACGGTTTTGCCAGATAATCGTCTGCTCCCAGATTTAATCCCAGGATTTTTTCCGAATCTGCGTCCTTCGCTGACAAAATGATCACTGGAATATTACTCTCTTTGCGAATCTGCTGCAATACATGATAGCCGTCTATCTTCGGCATCATAATATCCAAAATACATAATGCCGGCTGCTCTGCCCGCAATAAATCGAGCGCCCGCTGTCCGTCCTCCGCTTCTATTACATGATAGTTTTCATTTTCCAGATAAAGCCGGAGAAGATTTCTGATCTCCGGCTCATCATCTGCGATCAAGATTTTGTAATCCATCCGTAGTTGTTCTCCTAATAATCCGTTCTGTCCTCAAACGGCTGATCGATATTCTGATTTTCAAATCTATTCGGCATCTCTGTTGTCTGCTGATTCATTGCAGTATTCTGCTGGTAAGGTGCCGGATTCTGAATCTGCTGATACGGAGTTCTGTATCTTAAAGCTTCATATAATGCGGCATGTGTTCCATCTTTGTATGGCTGCACATAAAAGATTCCCAGGATTCCCATTGTCATTCCAGATAAAATATCCCATCCAATGAATGATAAATCCAAAACAAATGCATTCCATTTCTGTCCCTGCATCATTCTCTTACTCTCTGCAAATGCCTCCTCTTTTGTCATCTGTGGATTGTCTGCCAGCAAATATGGGATCATCTGGTATTCATATGACTTTACAATGCCAGGAATAATAAAAAGCATTGACCACAAAACAGTATACAGATCCCGGAAAAACATTGTCTTTGCAATATTTTTATAATTGTTATCAAATGCGTATCCGGCATTTCCCACTAAAGCTGCCTCATTGAGGTTTCTTAAATAGAAACGTTTACATCCCACTTCCAATGGATTAAAAATAAATGCATCCAAAAGAATTGTAACAGTCATAATGATCACAAATACAATCATGAAGATCACAACAAAAATGACTCCTGCAAAAAGAAGTGCTGTATGATCTGTATTGTCATAGACATCATTCATCCCATACCAGATGTCATCTGCGTCATCATAAAAATCATCATAGGAGTCCGAGGTAATATCACTTCCGTCACTTCCTAAAGCTGATGACATAGCCGAACCTGCACTTCCTGCGCCACTGCCGCCTCCTATCAAAAGCGCCAGCAGTAAACTGATCAGCACACTTCTCCAATAGTTTCTTTTAAATGCAAACTTTGCTCTGTCTTTTAATTCCGCTCTCGTCCACATATTTTTTCCTCCTCTTATCTTTGATGATGCCATCTTAACACGTAAATCTTACTTTCCAACTCGAATAACCTTAAGGTTACCTTAATTCATTGTTTCCAGTAATTTATCTTTTTTATTATACCATCTTATGGAATTTTCCGCATTAAAAAGGATTCATAAAATCTGCATATATAAAAATAGCCCTAAACCCTTGATTTTTCAAGAATTTAAGACTATTTAGCATACGTGCGCGAGAAGATTCGAACTATTTACGTAATTTAAAACCCAGTAAAATCAAGGGTCTGCGTCTTTCAATTTCCAAAGTAAACAAAATGTTCACAACACGTTATCATCCTATGCAATGTCTGCAATCTTTTCCTAGAATAATATCAAATCACAGATTTTGCAAGTATGAATTTTCAATCATTTAATCTCCGGTTATATTTCTGTACCGCTCCGAAAGCCACATGGTAATTGATGCCACACTAAGCTTTCTTGACAGCTTCTAAAAATACAATGAGCCAGAAGAACAAGTCTCTTGGCTCATTTGTATTAATCCGTTCTTGTAAAACTTACATCATTAAACTGTAATTAACTTCTATGTATATAATTTGGCTAACTCTGTAAAATCTATTTTGTCACTATTTTTCGGTAAGCCATCTGAATATAACTCATTATTAAAATACCTATTTCTATAATTATAATTTGGATGCAATCTCTCTTCTATCTCGGTAACACATTTTACAGATTTATTAAATGTCTTATCGTTCATAATAAAGTACAACGACTCTGGTTTTATTTCAGCTTGATCCATTAATAGCGTATTGTGAGTTGTAATAATAAGTTGCCCCTTTATATTTTTCGCAACTTCTCTCATCAATCTTGTTGCCAATAAGTCATGTATTCCATTTCCATATTCATCAATGACAACTGTTTTTCCTGCAATCGCTAACATTAAGTACGGTATCAATTCCAAAATCTCTTGTGTTCCGCTTGACTCATACTTAAAATCTATGTCATATTTGTACTTTTCAATCTGCTTATTAAAAAATAAACTGTAACTAATTCGACCTTTTTTCTCGCTTCTTTTATAAAAAGCTCTATTCACATCATCAAATAGTGATGTAAAAAATTGATTTAATACTTTTTCAACCTTATCTAATTCCTTCTCCAGTGACTTCTCGATCATGCCACCTTCAAGGCTTTGTAATATTGGATTATTTATTCTTAATGATGAATCCTCTACATCATGCATACTTTGCATTTTATAACTTGTATCGTCAAAAGCGGAAAGTACGTTCATCAGATTGTTTGAAATGTTTGAATTAATATATGCTCCAGATTTTTCCTCCATTTCATATTTTAGAATTGATAACAACGAATGCTTTCCCCAATACATTTGAATTTGTTTTTTTATTTCATCAAAAAAATCTTCTGATTCGAACAGATTAGAATTTATGTCTACCTTTCCATCTTCAATATCAAAACAACACCCTCTATTTTTCAGAATCTTATATTCTAATCTTTCATGTATCAGATCACTATTATCAAATTGCATCAAGTATCTTCCAGTAGATCCGTTAATCGTAAAACCAAACTCTATCAGCATATCATCCGATGTTCCAATCATTTTTGACTCTTCGATTATCTTTTCTATCGTATTATTTGCTAATCTTGACTTTATAAATTCAAGCATTAATTCTGGTTTAAGTGGAATATCATCTGGTGGTGTGATTTTGTTATCTAACAAGTCCTTTAACAAATCTTTTACCTGCATAGTTCCCATTGTCTTCTTTAAAGTCAAAAAAGCTTGAACTATTGTGGATTTTCCACTACCATTGGCTCCATATATTACTGCCATCGATTTAGGTATATTTTTTTTATTCTCCAAATCAATACAAACATTTCTAAATGATTTAAAGTTCCTAAGCTTAATATACGTAAACATAACATTCATCCTTTGTTTTTTTCTTAAATTATCACAAATTTCTTTTTTTGTCAACAATTTTCGTGCTTTAATTCTTGATATTGTTACAAAATATCACATTTTTCCATTTTTTGTATTGCTTTCTTGTAATTCCTGTGATATTCTATCATTGAAATTAGCACTCACTTCATCTAGCTACTAATCCAATAATAAAAGAAACCAGTAGTTTGCCGCTACTGGTCCCTAAAAAGTACACTACCTCTTAAAACATCTAAAGTGTATCACAACCGGGAAGCAATGACAATCAGAACTGTTGTTCATCTGCTTATTCTTTAATTATTGTTTATATAGATACATTGATTAAAGGAGGATAATTTATGAAAGAAATTATCATTTTAAGTGCAAAGCACTACGAAACCCCAGAAAGTTCCAATTATGGAGATTGTATTCTCATTAACACAGGAACCGAACTCTACATCTACGATTGCGGTTCAGAACGCCATGCCGAAGAAGTTATCAAATATATGGACAATAATAACTTTGAAAAGGCAAAATTGATATTGTCACACAACGACTCTGATCATTTCGATGGTATTCCAAAATTAATCGAAGAAGACCGTATATCATCAATTCGAACTGTTTTGCTTTTAAAATATGTTGACGACATATTAGAGCGAATTGATGATGGAAGAAAAACCCGCGAGTCCGTAAAAAAAGAAATTTTGGATACATATGACAACATTGCCCAACTTTCCGGCTGTAACCTAGAGGACATATATGAGTGTGACAATTCCTTAACCAGCGAAATATCAATTGTTGGTCCTGACTACGATTACATGATTGATACAGTTGCTAAACGTTTAGATGGTCGCGAGGGTAATACTGTCGATGGAGAAACCGCTGTAAATGCGACAAGTGTGCAAGTTTCCGTAAACATATGCAGTCATACATTTTTGTTATGTGGTGATTGTTCATTCGCTGCCATTGAAGATAGTGTTCGTGACTATGATATAGTTCAACTACCTCATCACGGAAAAAGTAAACAAGCAGATGCCATATTTAATAAAAAATGGGATCAGTTAGATTCCATATATATTGTTTCCGACAATACTGGTGGTTCCAACGGCGGCTCTGATAATTTAAATACAAAAGGGCATCGTGTATTTAATACAAAAGACAGCAACAACATTACTATCAACTCTCTCTTCTTTAGCAGTAACTCCATCAGAAGAAAGGGGACACTCGGAATCTAATGCGATATCTTATTTCCAAAAGCAACGCAGATGAATGGCAATCCAGAAAACAATATATATTTGAAGCAATGAACTTATGGACATCAACAAAAGAATGTTCCGATGGATTTCTTGAATTCACAAGTATTCCAAGTAATTGTTTAGATATCCTATTCATCGTCGGCCATAATTATACCGTTTATAATTACATCAATAAAAACATTACATTAATTAAAGAGAAAAACATTGTCGCCATCACTTGTGATGGCGGCATGGATTTTTCCTCGCTGGATACTTCCGGGAAATGCTTATTTATATGTCATCAGAATATCGACAACTATGCAGAACTTTTTGATGGTTCGCAATATGATTTTGGATTTAATCCAACAGAATCCGAACTCCTATTCTATAATAGTAAATCTATACCTGACATAAGCACCCGACTAAAAGACTCTTTTACGCAGTTACATTAAAAGGAGAATTAGATGAAAGAATTATTTGGAACTTATAATATTCGTGCTCGTATCAATGTTGGATTAATTTTTTTAGGTCCTTTCTTGTTTCATGGTTATTTACTTATACCTGAAGTTCGATCTATTTCGTCAACATTTATTATTTCCCTTATCACACTCTCATTATGTAGTTTGATTATTGTATTATCACGCATGTATGGTAGCAATGCATTAAAAAAATGTTATCCCAATGGTCTCCCTGCACAAACCTATCTGTTACCCGAAAATAACTACATTGACCCACTAACCAAAAAACGATATTACCATTTCTTTGAATCACATATTCCAGGGTTTAAAGTAACAAACAATAGTGATGAAATGTCTATCCAAACTCAAAGTGCAGTTTCTTGGTTAATCGCCCAAACTCGTGATGCATCTCAGTTTCCTATAATTGCAGAAGAAAACATGAATCTCGGATTTGCTTATAATTTACTAGGCTTAAAACCACTTGCAATAATTCTATATACAATACTGCTACTATTTGATAACATACTGCTATTGTCTCCATCTTGCGCAGAATTTGTTTCAAATCGATTTAATCTTGACGTCTGTACTGTTATAACTTCATTTTGGTTATTTATATGGATTATTATAATAAACCAAAAATTAGTTCGTAATTGTGGAAAGAAATATGCACGTGCACTCCTTTCTGCCTGTGATTCTCCAATCCTTAATAATGGAGCTACAGGTATTAAAAGAGATGGAACTCAATAAAACTTATGCTATCTACACTGTGGAACACGATTCCAAAACAGAAAACGTTCCAACAGAAAAAGCCGATTTTGATGCAACACTAAGCTTTCTTGACAGCTTCTAAAAATACAATGAGCCAGGAGAACAAGTCTCTTGGCTCATTTAAATTTTTGCAATTTCCTATGCCATTGCAGGCTCTTTCTTCTTAATGACTGCTTCCACAGCAGCCACGCTTGTTTCTGCTACATCAGCGATCTGATCTAATGTATAACCTTTCTTATACATATTCAGAATAAATTTTTCGCTTGTTTTCTCTGTAGCTTTTTCTTCAATGCCTGTACTCAGATTACACATAATTCTCACATCCTCTCTTAATTCATTGCTGATCGGGATATTATACTCATGTTCTATGATATCCAGTTTTTCCTGCTCCCTCAATTCGGTCGAAAGAAGTGCCCCGATCAGACGGTGCATCTCATATTTTTCGTCATGTTCTGGAATATCATTCGTAATCCCAACTAACACGATATTCAACAGATCCATATTGCCCTTCCAGTCATATGGACTCAACATCTCATCCTTCGCAAGATGAATATGGCTTAAGCTGTTACAATCCATATTCATACAAATCCAAATGCTGAATACCTGTTTTATGTCATCATAATTCGTGTTTACAAAATCTCTCTCTTTTTGTGATGATACAAGCCTGCTCACATAAAAGATTGCCCTGTTTAATATCTTATATTCAGTAGGTTCATCCTTTTGAGCCTCAACATTCACAATAATCTGGGAAAGCCCATTTTTCATACGAACATAAAAAATAATATCGAATCTGACCAATCCCTCATTGATCTCGGCGTTCTCTGTGTTAAGTCCAACGATTCTCTGTCCTGTAGCACCTGTTTTTTCTATATTAGACAATCCTGGTTCAACTGGTACAATCCCAACTTTTGGCTCACCCTCAATGTATTTTACTACATCCTCAGGCTTCATTCCCTTGAACTCATCAACCGTTTTTACCAGAATGTGAGCTAAGATATTCTTTTGTGCTAATATCCTTTTAACACGGGCATCATACTGGGCTTTGTCTCCCGCTGCATTCACAGCATTTGTTATTTCGGTATTCAAGTCGGCATTCCTCCTTTTGTACTGTGCATAGCACCTTTCAGTTTCCTCAAAAGGCTCTCTGCCTCAATATCATTATAAGTGAGAGTCTGCACGGAATCAACTGAATTTTCCATAAACTTTTTGCAAGCTTTCCAACAATTTTATTCCAATCCTATTCTACCATCGAAAGATATTTATATATCGTTACCCTTGAACACTTCATCAGTCTCGCAAATTCCGACACATTGATTTCCCCAGCCTGATACTTCTGATAATATTTCCAAAACTTGTCCGGCAATCTGTCAACAGTTATCGAAGGTCTTCCAATCTGTTTTCCCTTGGCTTTTGCATTCTTTATACCCGATTTCACTCGTTGGGAAATTATATTCCGTTCCATTTCAGCAAAGACACCCCACATCTTTATCATCCCCTCTGTCATCGGGTCAAGTTCACCCTTAGAACAGTCAACCACAAAAGAGCCGCCAATGTTTAAGATCAGTTTCTTGTCCTGAACCGTCTGCAGAATCTCACACAAATGCTTTGTTGACCTGGTCAGACGGGACACTTCTGTTGTGACAATGGTATCTCCTTCAGTCACAATATCCAGCAACTTATTAAATTCAGTTCTATCCTCTTTGGTGCCGCTCTCATATTCCCAATATATATACTTCTCGTCCGTGACACCAAGCGCATATAGTTCCCTTTTCTGCCTGTTAATATCCTGCCGTTCTTCATTCGTGCTGCATCTTGCATATCCGTAAATCATATAATTCTCTCCATGTGTTAACGAAAAGGTATACTGAATATCTTTTACAGAAATCGGTATCTTTTCCTATTAATAAAGTACCTCTCCCGGTGTACAGGAAACCAACTGTTTTTGTTTACAGCTAATTTTTATTCTCAGAGCATCCAACCGATTGTGATTGTCAGATGCTCTGATTCGTACTCCCTCAGTTTTATTCGTTCTTAAAACAGATTCCGAGACCAAAATTAGGTGTATTGACTGAAATAAACAACAGAGTCTGTACCGTGCACTCAGCAACCATCTCTTTATATGCATGCATCAGACGATCCAGCTTAACCTGTTCTTTAAAAAGATAATAATTCCAAACCCGATCGATCAGCAGCTCACTAAATCTCGAATATGCTTCAGTCATCTGTTCCACATAAGCATCGCTCTCAGATAAATATTTCTGCATGTCTTCATATGCTATATCTTCCTGTTCCGTCAGCTTATCAAGCCGAGTGACTTCCAGATAGGCATTGTAAATAGCGTCATCCGGAACAGAATATATCGTTTTCCCGATTAAATTTTCAAAGTCAGTGTCTGTAATCCCGCATGCTCTTAAGTCGTACATTAACCGTTCCCGATTAGTCTCTTCCTTATACAAAAGTGACGGCGAATTGAGCCATTCTTCCGTGATCGTGATCGGAACCGGAAGCTGAATATATCCGGCTTTGACGAGCTCGTGGTTGTCTGCTGTGATGTTTAATGCGTTTCTCATTGTTTTCATACTGTTTCTCTCCTTCGTTTACTAAGTGTTATGTTTTTTTGTTTTTACATACATAATAAGGCTCACATTTCTGAAAACTCGTCAGGTATTTCATATTTATTTTAAAAAGTTTATGTTCCATACCATTTTAATCAGATTGTTAATTTCAAAAAGCTTATTTGTCTGTTAGTTACTCGTCCATATTCTAGTACGAACGCGAGGAAGGACTCAAAAGTTCCTAACCCTCGTTATCGTACGAGCATTCGTACCATTTTTAGTTTCGAACACAAAAAGAAAGGACTCACTGATATAAGTGACATGGATTGACACTATGGACAAAATTGAAAAATGCAAATCACTGCTCGAAAAGCTCCGGGCAACAGAAACTCTCGAATCACGCATGGATATTCTGCAAGAGCTCTCAAACGAGGAGCAGTTCGAATTGGACACGTATCTTTGTTATGGAGAAAGAGGCGTTGAGGGAACAGTGTGCTTCCCTTACCGAAACGGAAAATACTTTAACCAGAAACCGACCGAGAAAGCTCCGTGGATTAAAAACAGATTCAGAGATCTCGATAATCTCTCAATTGAATCAGTTCAAAAGTATGATAATTACCGAACTCTTAATATTTTGAATCCGGGCAGCACGGAACGTCGAAAAGAATATTTTCACTATATTAATGAAATGTATATTGATCTTGACTCAGTTCACAAGGACGGTATTCCAGAATCGGAGCAGACGCAGCTTCTCAAGTTATTATACGACTTCCTTTTGACCGCCTTTGATAATGACGTCCTCCCACGACCGACTTCCTTCTTATTTAGTGGACGTGGATTCGCTCTTCACTATGTGCTCAAGGAACCGATCCCGGTTGATTCTGAAGAAGCGATCAGTTTTGCCGCTTTATACCAATGCGCATTCGATAAATTAGAACGTTTGCTTGAAAACGGTGCAAGCGAAGCCGGTACAGATGTTGACCGCGTGGTTCATGGAATCAGCCGTATGGGACGAGTTGCTGGAACTTTGAACACTAAAGCTAAGCGATTCTCGCGTTTTGTGGACATTACAGGTCATTATTTCACAATGGACGAACTGGTTGCTGGATTTGTTGATGACCCGGAAGACTTCGAAATCCGAAAAGCCCTCAAACGCTCCGAAAAAGGCATTACCAAAGCAGCGATGGTTAAATTCTATGCAAAATTAGAAGCGAAAGCATTGAAAGGTCAGAAGCTTTCAGAAAAAACACTTGCAAAGATTACCGAAGCCAAGCATAAGGAGAGCCAGTATGAAGCATCCGCTGATGCATTAAGCGACCAGCAGTTATCGCAATGGTGCCATATCGCGTTATATGGATTGTGGCATCTGGATCAGTTTCTTTTATTACGAAAATGGGTTGACGGCAGTGGCAGATATAAATACGGATTAATTTATTATAACCTCGCACGGACACTGTATGACCCAGATCAGGCAGAATACTTTCTTCGCAGAAACGTGGAAAAAATGGAAGAACCACTTGATGAAAACGCAATTGAGAGAATCCTTGAAGGAACAGAAGATGTCATTTCAAAAATGGACTTTCCTCTTCGATATTCCTACGATAAAATCTGTAAAACATTAGACATCGAGCCTGAAATTGCTGAAAAATGCGGTCTGGTATCGGTGAACGCACGCGCAAAGAAAACTGAAGAGAACATTAATGCTGCAGCCGAACGCGATAAAGCGATCATGAGGATGCATGATGAGGGGATTTCTGCAAGACAAATTGCTAAGATTTTGAAAAACGAGCATCCGGAGTGGCATATCTGTAGTCGTACCGTAGACAGAACTATTGCTAAATTCAAAGGCACTGACATCCAAAGTTTAAATCAAACTATATACGTAGTTCATAATCATAAAAATGTATGTCTTTCTACAGCGGACATGTGTACGTGCTCAGGGGATGCAAAGGTGCGACAACATTCAAGTAATGAAGAAATTAAAGATTCAATAAAAGGAGCTCTGGTTGGGCCGAAAGCATCCCAGGATTCGATACTTGCCGAGCTGAATTCCGAGAATCCGATTAATGAAAAATTGGATAACGAATTTAAGAAATATATTCTTTCGGTACTGAAAAATGGGGAAAATGTATTTCTTCACGGAATGGGCGGTACCGGAAAAACGTATTTGCTTAAACAGTTTATAGAATATTGTAATCAGGCAAATCGAAACGTAGCAGTCGTAGCCACTACTGCAGTTGCCGCAACGAATTATGAACATGCGGCTACAATACATAGTTTCTTCCATTTTAATACCGGAATTATAGAAGAAAACTCTGTAAACCTCATGCAGATTCACACATTGGAAAACGTTGATGTTCTGATTATTGATGAACTCAGTATGGTCAGATGCGATTTGTTTGACACAATTTTGTATACGATTGAGGAAGCCGAACGTCTGTATAAAAAGAAGATTCAACTCGTTCTGTGCGGAGACGTCGGTCAGCTTCCATGTGTTGTCACAGAGGATGAGGCAACCTGGCTGGTTCATAAATATAACTCTCTACATTATATGTTCTTTGAGTCAAAGCGATACCAGTCTCTGCCTATAAAACACTTTTTATTAGAAAAGAATCGGAGAACAAATGCTGGGGAATCTCTGTATGCCAAAATTATGAGACATATCCATGATGGTGATAACCGGGTGTTATCTTTATTGGATGACAGAGTTGTATCCGAAAAGTTGACACCACCAGAAGGCATCCTCGTTCTCGCAGCACACAGAGCAACTGTAAATCAGATTAATAATAATACCATCAGTAAACATATGACAGATCCATCCTTTCAGAATATGAATGCAACCGGAGCCTCAGACGCATCCGAAGGTGAATACCCTGTTCCGCTCCAGCTTCCGGTATTCGAAGGGATGAAGATCATGTTCGTTTCCAACAAACCAAAACGAGGCTACGTGAACGGAACTATGGCTGAAATCATATCAATTCAGGCAGATGTTATCACGGTATTGGTCAACGGGAAACAGATTAAAGTTAAACGAGAGCAGTTTGTGTCTTCCATTGATAAAACAAAATCCATCAAGCAGTTTCCGTTTGTCCCAGCATATGCAATCACGATTCACAAATCTCAGGGACTGTCTCTTGATCAGGCACTTATATATCCGGACTGCTTTGCTTCTGGAATGTTATATACCGCATTGTCGAGACTCCGCTCCATGGATGGCTTATACCTTGCTTCCTCAATTTCTGAAAAATCTTTAATGACTTGTCCGGAAGCAACAGAGTATATGCAGCATTTAAACCTCATTACAGCAGAAAATTATCAATCTACACAGGGAATGCACTAAAAATGCATTCCTTTGTAAATCACTCGCACATATTTAAGTTAACATATAAAAATACCACAAAATGTCGCCAGTTGTCTAATCGTTTTTTCCTATATCAGACAGGTGCATTTGGAAAGGAACAGTTTATGAATAATAACTTTATAACGCAAAACATGGAAAAACTTATCAACAAAGTAAATGCATCCCCGCAGATTGAATCAGAAGATTTCGCACAATTGATGTCGGAAACCTTTAACGGCTTGAACTGTCCGGTCAAATACGAGCACGACTTCGCTATGAGGCGTCACTCAGTGTGGGTACCAGATTGTCCTCAAATCGCTGACGACATCACATGGACCAATGCAACCGAAGTCGCTCAAGAGCTCACCTGGTTCTTGAAAAAATATAAAGATTATGAGCATACTATCGATTATCTTTTAAACCAGGCTAAGGGATTCGTCAATCAAAAACCGCTTGGCGAGGAAGAATTTATTTCAACTTTATACGAAATTGTCGATCATATACCCGTTCAAACACTTCAATACGATTATGATGATGAAACTGGTATTCATAGGATCAATTCGACGCTTGCAGGATATCAGTATTCCTTCTCCTGGAATCGTATTAAATTCGCGATTGCTTGTTTAAACGCCATGATTGATTACCTCTGCGATCACAGCAAAACACGAAACGAAAACCTTGCAATTTTCATGATTCGAAATCACCCTGACCGTCTTTCCGAATGCAAAGGCACCCTTCGCTTGACTGCGAATCATGAAATCAAAATCGGTAAGTATGCATATGATTGTACACACCGTCAACCGATAGAGTCGTTAGATGTGTTGATTAAATATCTTGGTTATCCGGATGACTTAGCAGAGAAAGCCTTGCTTGGTGATGCAGATTCTGTCAAGATTTTTAACTGTCTTAACGAAAGCAAATGTTTGCCATTATTTCCTCTTGAAACTTTAAGCGGACAACATGAATCATTCTCAACAGCTGCCGCTGAAACAGATATCCGCTGGATTCCTGATGAAGTAAAGGAAAAACTTGGTATTAGCAAAGTTTTAAACCACGGAATGCTCACTTTCGAAACACCTCAATTTGTTGAAACTATTAATTTACAACATATAAACGCTCAGCGTGAGCGATATGCATTAAATTCTAGCAGCTACTTAGGATTCCGTCCTTTGCCAAATACTGCAATCAAAGAATTGTATATTACCAGTTCTGTAGCAGATACAATCCGTCTTATAGTTTTCTTTTTTAATATCAATGAACTTACTGGAAAAGTGTTTGTGAGCATCGGTTCTAACTCGCGGATTGACGCAGCACTCGCGGCAATTAATTCAATGTATGAGCAGGCTCCAACTGTGAAAGTATACTGCTGGTTGCGTAATAAAGATTCTATTTCAGCTATAAATGAAATTCAAATGGCTTATCCGGATGTTGATATTATCGGACGCATCAGAGCACAGCCAGATCACTTTGATTATGACCCGAAGATGTTGCTTCAGGTCGTTCCCGAACCGTATAAAGCAATGTATTTAAAAAACAAGAAAAACGGGATTTAATTCCCGCTTTCTCTTGAGAATACCACAACACAATCATAATATAAGTTAAATTGGAGGTTATCCTTATGGAAAAATGGCAAAAAGACGAAGTATTAACCGCACTTGACAAGGCAACGATTGATTATGCAAAGATTAAATTCTGTGATGTTGCTCGATCGTTAGGTTATAAATATATTAATACCATAGATGTTATAACGCTTACCAATAAATTTTTAGCTAAACATCCTACTTACTCTCCTGTCAGACACGTCGCTGACATTAATCATATCATGCCGTGGGAAAGCTGGTTTGCAACTCTGGTGTTCTATGAATATCTGGATGGGGACAGCGATGAGGACGAATATGACGGCGATGACGAGTTATAAGCTCTCTCCTAAGCCTATAATCACAAACTCAAAAGACAGCATATGGAGACCCATCATCAGGTCTCCAATGTCTGCCTTCCACATGTTTATTCTATAATCCCAGCCGGATATAAGTCCCCATTCGGTAAGCTTGTTGTCTCAGTTTCTGCATTCTCTTTTCTGACCTCTTTCCGCTCACCCGGATTCAACTTAATGGTGCCAACAGACGATTTCGCATATAAAGTGACATCTCCTACATTTTCAAGAAACAGTGGCATCCCTTGTGTGTGCTCCGAATAGAACTCAATATTCTGAAAATGTGGGAAATATCTCAAATCAATCCGTCCGTGATCCGCTTCAATTAAATAGCTGTCCTGGAACATCCCTACATGCACGTCCCCACTGTATTCGCAAGGTTGGTCAGCTCCTTCTGGAATGCAATATAAGGAATGAAAGTAATAATGACTAAAGTTCGAAAGCACCAGCAGTACTTTACCTGGCTCGATTACCGGTCTTAAATCCTTATCCTTGTATTCTGCCTTTATTTTCTCATAATCAGAAATCATATCCGGGTACTGATCTTGTTTATTCCAGTCACATGAATTTAAAGGACAATGGTACTCCGTATTCATAGTCAAAATCACAAGCTCGTCTTCTTCATTTACGTATGTCTCTCGGATCTTGGAGGTATGACAGAAAATGGAATCCGGCAACCGGGTATGCCCTGTCACGATTCCATGTGCGAGCGCATATCTGCCATTTCTTTGAGATAAATGGTCTTCTATATACCAGTTGTGCAGCATGACTTTTCGATCCTTTGAACTCAGATTCTCAATATAGGATTCCAAAATCTGGCGTCCAGTCTGTACATAGTCTGTATTCATAAGCGGATTATTATGAATTCCGATTTCTATATCTTTTCCGTCATAATTAAACACCAGCTTCGTGACCACGCCGTAGTCCATCACTTTTCCCTGAACGTTATACTTTTCGGAATATACTGCAATCTCTTGTTTCAGTATTTTCTTGTCTGCTGTTTCCTGCTGCTTTTTTTCCATATATTATCGTTCCTTTCCTTATTGTCGTGGTAATCATTTTGTCCGTATTTATCGCAAAATGGCTTTTGCCGCTGCGGTAAAATCCTTATATTTCAAGGCTTTGCGGTATCTAAAACCCCATTCTTACCAACGATTTCACTTTGTTTAGATTCTATGACTATTCTCTAATCCGACCTCAAATGGCTTTATCCGCTGCGGACAAAGCCTTATTTTTCAAGGCTTCCAGATACCTAAAACACCTTTCTTATCAGTGATTTCACTTTGTTTGCGATTCAATGACCATCCATTAATCTGTCAATAGGTTTGTCCGCTGTGAACAAAGCCTTATATTTCAAGGTCTTCAGATATCTAAAACACCTTTTCTACCTATGTTTTCGCTTTTTTCAATTTTATGCGTATATAGATAATCCGACTACAAATAGCTTTTAGTGCTACACTAAAAGCCTTATTTTTCAAGGCTTTGCGGCACTGATAAAAGTACCGCCAATCTAATCCTGCTGTGTTTGTGCCCGAATTAATGCTTCCATCCGTTCTTCAAAGCTCATTTTCGGAACCGGAATCTCTTTATGAACTCCTCCCGATTGGAATGCCTCTTCAAGTTCCATTTCCTCTTCTGTATACTCTCGGAATCCAAACGTATAAGAATTGAGTGTGTCTATATTAAGATCCATAACATCCCACGCACTGTCTTTCTGCATAGCTTCACTGTACGCCTTTAAGACCACTTCCCGAATTTTGCTTTCAATCAATCGGCATCCGAACTTCGAGTTAGCACTCTCAAATAATTCAGCCATTGCCTCCTCTTCCAAATTAATATCGCAGTGGAACTGATCAGCGATGTCTTCGCATGCCTTCTTAATAATATTTAAGATTGTCTCCTGATCTAATGGATGATAGTTTTCAATATATGAAAACCGCCCGATCAGCTCATAACAACCACCTGCTGAGATCATGTCCTCTCTGGTGATCGGAGCCGCATGTTCAGCTTCCATAATTTCGTCACTACCCACTGCTCCAAATCCAATCGGTTCCTTGCTATCATTTTCTCTCTTTTTTCGGAACTGATCAAAAGACCCCATCCCAATAAACAGCAGCTTATTCGTGTTAACGTAGCCCTGTTTCGTTTCAACACGTGATCCCTCAACCAGCGTAAGCAGATTGTGCTGCACTTCGAGGTGAACGTCTCCGTGATTAGCGTTGTAGGATGGTGTGCAGATCTTATCGAACTCGTCCATGAATACGATTCCAATAGGCTCCAGTCCGCATCCGAGAAACGGCTCCACAATGCTCGACGGCTCAGCTCCTCGATATCCGGTCGCAGTCAGGTTGCTGACGTCTGAGATGGTGAGCCGGAGTGCCGGGATGCGCTTTTTAAAGTAATCCTTAAAAGCTCTGTAAGTCTCTGTTTTCCCGCTTCCAGATGGAGCTGCCAAAATCATATTATTACAGTTTCCGTGGGTCGGCATTTCCATGCCTGCATCCGGTATACTGACATTTTTCAGGTAATTGTATACATTGGCGACCACAACCGCTATGTTTTCCTGCCCCATGACTCTGGATCTCATGTACTCTAATAACTCCTGATATGGATTGCCTTCGAGCCATTCCTGAATCTGCCTCTTGGTCTGCTGATCAATTAGAACAGCATTTCGTTGTCGGATTTCGTTTTTGATGTTGTTATTCTGGTTACTCATTTCTTCCGTTTTCGGTACATTCTGATTTACTTTCTCTGTCATACGCTTTCATCCTCTCTTCACATGTGTATCGAGTATTCGCAAGGATTCAATCCTCACGCTGTTTACACATACAACAAGGCTCAAAATTTCATTTGCTCGTCAGAAATCAGAACATTTTTTACGTATTTCAGTTTATTTTTGTTATATTTATTGCAAATAGTGCTTTCACACTACCATTTCTCACCGCGTGCCAGAGTCTCCTCTCTCTTTTTCAACATGTACTGCTCAAACTCATCTGCTTCCTTTTCAAGTGCCGTCCTGTCTGGAACAACTGCCGAATCGAGCATTTCTCTCAATACTTTTGCTTGTTTGCCGAAAACAAAAACTACATTATGCTTGCGTCTTGTGATTTTCCAAATCATTCTGTTAATCCTCCCCAGTAATCTATCTGTCTTTCGAAAACCATTTTCATCATGACGATTCAGATTTCTTATAGATACATCTTCATCAGTGCCGCTCTCTCAAGGCTCTCCTGTACCAGATACTTCTGCTTGTAATCCTCGTATTTACTCATCCCATCTCCGGCGCCGTTCTCCTGAAACCGTTCTTTAACAGACATTACATAGATTTCCACAAAGGTTTCAAGACAAAAGGCGCCCAACATAACCGGATACTCTGGATAAGCCTCCTTATAGACGCAGCCGCAATCCACGTTAACATCATTTTTATGATAACTAATGAGACCGGGACGAATATTATAGGTTAACGAATCCCCGGCTGCCAGTGCAACCGTCGGCGTATGTCCGTGCACAACGATCTCATCACTCTTATAATTGCCATATTTTCTTGCATACAGGTTTGTATAATATTGCTCTAATTTTGGTACTCCCTCATCATACTCATAAAAAGCGTGCACGATCCTGTAATCCACTGTCTTCCCGGATACTGTTTCAACTGTCATTTTCCGGTTGTATGGCAGATGGGAAAAGAAATCAATATATGGTTTCAATCCATCCGGTGTCAGTTTTCCCATCGCGTCCATCCACCTTGAAAAATCATAATAGGTTTCAGGCATTGGTTCTCTGGCGGAATAACTACCGGCGTCATCATACCAGTCCATAAACTCCTTATACCACTCAATTGCCATCTGCTCGTGATTACCTCGGACCGCCTTATATTTTCCGTCTAATGTGATGTTCTCTAAGCACCAGTCCAACACCTTGTCGACGTCCGGTCCGCGGTCAATAAAATCGCCGACGAAGATGATCTGTGCATCCTGATCCTGTGACTCGATTTTATTTAATAATGCCATCATGTCCTGATAGCAGCCATATATATCCCCAATCACATAATGCATCCATTCTCACCCGCTTTCTGTAAACACTGTTATAGCCGTCTCTTCTTATTTTGTATACGGTCTGAACACCCTGTCAAATATCCTGTAATTTGTGTCGTCGCTTGGACTACAATAAACTGCAAACTCAATATTCTTAAACGCATACAGATATTCGTTCAAAACATTTTTGGATGCCTGTGCAACTACATTCGGATTGTTCATAAAAGCTCCACATCCGAACGCTCCGAGAACAATCGTTTCAACTTTATTGCTCAAAGCCACGTCTAAAATCCTCCGAAGCCGTTTCTCATGAATCGCTAACAGTTCTTTATCTGTAATCTTGATTGAGTCTTTTCCGTCACCTGTATTAAACGCATTGCTTGGTTTCTCTCTTAAATTCGGAGCCGCACAGGTAATAACATCAACCGTATACCAGTCCGCTTCATCCATCAGCTCCGGCTTTACGGTATCACTTTTAAAAACTAAAACATCTGGCGTGTAAATGATATCATCATTGTGGATTGGATTATATTCTGCCCGGTGTGCCATGTAGAATCCACCCCACGCATCCGGAGCATTCAGGCACTTAAACAACCCGGAACATCTGCATAAGCACTCTTCCTGAGCATTTGCACCACGCTCCACTCCGCCACCCGGATTCGAAGCCGATGCAAAGTTGTGTACTGCTGTTTTCGTTCCTCGGTATCCCGATGCTGCTTCAAAGGTTCTCTTTTTTGATACCGTGATCCGTGCTTTCTCTTTGTATCGCTTCTTATCTGGTTCCGCAATCGCAGCCCCTTCCAAAATCAATTTCTGACCTTCTGCAGAGTTATGAACAGATTCCCAGATTCTGTCATTATCTTTGCACATGTTCATTGTGTCCTGAAAGACATTTATATTCTCTGTTCTTCCCATTGTAAATCCCTCTTTCTACGATCTTATGAATCCTTTTCCTGAAATGCTTTATTGTTCCGTATTAATTCATTAAACGATGCCGGAGTGTAATTGTTAATGCAGGCACCGGCATTTAAGGCACGCTCTCTCGTTTTCATAAACTCATACACCTCATCCCGTGCCCCATGGATGTGCCCATAAATAAGCCATGATCCATGACGGCTTTTATACCATTCTGCCAATGGATAATGACACAGGCAGATCTGTTTGTCTCCGTCTGTGACATGCTGCATTTTTTCAACGCTCTCAAGATACTTTGCAGCGTTTTCGCAGTCCAGTGTGGCCTTGTCATGGTTTCCGATAATCAAATGCTTATGACCCTTGAGCTGTCTTAAGTACCAGTCCGGTGTCCGTCCTGACCGGTAACAGAAGTCGCCCACGATATAAACATCATCATCTGCGGACACTCTTGAATTCCACAGCTGAATCAGGCAGTGATCCATTGTGTCGACATCTGAAAACGGTCGGTGATCAAACAGTATTACATTTTTATGTCCGAAATGCAGATCACTAATATATAAATTCATGATACACCTCCCTCGATTTATTCATTCTTATCTACCAGTCTAAATTGTTTTATTATCTCTTCCTCGAATGCCAACGATTCCGGTGTCTCCTGTACCGCTCTCTCATACTCAGGCTCACCTGGTTCATAGGGTCTCCCGGTTTCGTCCATAAAAAACCTCAGATTCTCACTCTTCATCATCATCGCTGCCTTCATACTCAATCAGTTCTTCATAATCGTCTTTGCTTCCTACTCTGCGCAGATAATCTTTCCCGCCATCAACAGCAACCGCACCGCATTTACAGAACTTAAAGTCATGTCTGCTGGTACTCTCAATGATCTCTCCACATTTTTTACACTTGATCCGGTTTCTAATAATCTTTTTCATGATGTTACCCCTCGCTTTCTATCTTTATTATTAATTATAATTGGATTTACTGTCTGCCGCCACATGAAATTATGGTGCTGTTTTTTTCGATATTCTTCAAAATGGTGTATGTTTTCTTCGATATTTTAAATTTTGGTGTATGTTTTCTTCGATATTTCTCAAAATGGTGCCGTTTTTTTCGATATTTTAAATTTTGGCACCGTTTTCTTCGATATTTTAAATTTTGTCACGCTCTCATTCGATATTTGCATTTTTGTCACGCTCTCATTCGATATTTCGAATTTTGTCACCGTTTCCTTCGATAAGCGCTTATCTGATTCGATAATTGCGGATTCCATTTTGCAGCACCAAAACATCATTTATCCTATTCAGCATCCATTGTGTATTAATGCTCCGTAATATATTAATATCCTCGTCAATGACGAGGATATTCTCAATACTGATATTCAATAATTTGCTTAAGATCAGGAGGTTTTCCAGACTAGGCAGCGATTTCCCGGAAAGCCATTTATAGACAGCTTGTGGATTCTCAAATCCCATGACTTCCTGGATATCTTTCACCGTATACCCATTGCTTTTCAACAATCTCCTAATGTTTTCTCCTGTTTCTTGTTGCTGGATTGACAAATATATCGGTTTCATAAGCGCTTCCCCCTTATTTATCTGCCGTTTTAATATGTAGTAGAAGCATTCTAGCACCTTTTGAATGAATCCGCCAGTATTTTATTCTTCTTTCTCAGACACACGGATTCCCAATGCCTCGCTCGCCCAGTCAATATAAATTTCTGTGATAATAAAGGATTTTATATCATCGGGAACCTCATTTTCGTAGCCGAAATATACCGTTTCTTTATCTTTACGAATGTTTATCATAAAATAGTCATCCGCTGAAGTTATCTTTAAAAAGTCTCCCAATGTCTGTCCCATAATGTAATCCTCCTGCTATATCTGAATGAAAAGTGGTTTCAATAAATGTCTATTTTCATTCACTAAGTTTACAACCGATGAAAGCTTATGTCATTCAACTGATGGTTTAAAGTGTCTGGCATATAAACAGCTGATTCTCATATGCATACTGTATCTTTGTTTTCTACTTTTTTGTTTACAAGTTCGAACATATGTTCTATAATGTATTCGTATTAAAATCGAAAGTTCAGGGTGGTGATCACGATATGCAAAAACCAGTGGATGTCATATGCCAGCATTGTGCAGATGGCTCAATTATCCCAATTAAAATACGAGTGCAGGATGATGAACAAGTCTATAATGTATATAACATTAAATCCTACACCGCAATAACTTCAGACAAAATCATGTTACCGAGCGAAGTAATGATAACAACTGATCTCATGCGATACGACTGTAAAATCGAAGTGTTTGGAATTCAAAAGAGAATTGTCCTACATTACAGTAAATCTCGTGTAAAATGGTATGTATATTTTTAGGATTGAATTTATGAAATCATTGAGTAAAAGATATAAAGAAATCATCTAGTGTCCGTCATCTATGGTCTCTGATCCCTATTCATTAATAAATCCCAAAATATATGATATAATAAAAACAATTTTTTCGATTCTCCTCGTATGTCTTGTAATTCTTTTTGCGTGTTTCTGCTACTCTCATTCTGACACAGATAGAAGAT
>ERZ773149.766-NODE-766-length-29375-cov-3.801671_pt1 | contig 29375 bp, 28 predicted proteins | sample MGYA00511081_ERZ773149 | MGnify/ENA primary metagenome ERZ773149 (study PRJEB29015, sample SAMEA2737846) | human gut metagenome | biome: human gut; feature: human-associated habitat; material: faeces | place: China | collected 2012 ...
TGACGAATCTGGTTAAGAGTGGGTATATCGCAAAAGTTGGTGCAGGTCCATCTACCCTAACTTTTTCCTGAGCTATGCTTTTTTCACAGCCCCCTGAATTTACTTCTGGAACATCTTCTCAGACTAACGGTGGTCCGCCAGTGAGCGTATCTTCCCGATTCCCGGAAGATACCGGTTCACGAAAGAGATCATTGGTCCGACCAGTACGGCGGAGATGATGGTTCCCAGTCCGATTCCGTTTAATTTGTGGAAGAAGAGGAAAGACAGGAGCGTGGCCATGATGATCAGGGTCACATCAAACCGGATCTTGACCTTACCGAATTCGATGCCGGATACGCGGGAGATTGCATGGACAATGCCCTCACCCGGAACCTTGATGACATCAGGAGCGACTTCTACGCTGATCCCGATGGCAAGGATCGCGCAGCCAATCAGTAGGCTTAAGATGCGCAGTGGCAGTGTCTGCGGGTTCAGCCATGCCAGCACGAGCATGCTGATATCAATAAAGAAGCTGAACAGGATGTTGGCCAGAACCTGCAGAAACTGGATCGGGTGAAAATCCTTTTTCAGGATCAGAAGCTGAATGAGGATGAACAGCATGTTAAATATAAATGTGGTCTGTCCAAAGGACAGGTTTGTAAATTTCAGGCTTAGCACATAAGGAATGCTGGAGATCTGGGACGTACCAAGAGTGCTTTTGGTAATGAATGCGACGCCAAAAGAGTTAATGATGAGTCCCAGGATAAAGAAAAAGTAGCGTTTGATCAGTGTTGACATCTAAAACCCCTCCATATCTTTTGTTATGCAGCTTCTCCGAATAGTTTTCTCAGTTTTTTCATACAGTGGAAGAATGCCGGAAGCAGGAAGGCATCCGCAAAGATCCATGCGAGCGGACTCGCAAAGCACGCGGGAAGAAATCCGAATACCGGAACCAGACAGAACCCCACCAGGGATCTTGCTGCCATCTCGCAGACTCCGGCCAGGATCGCAAAGGTGGAAAAGCCCATTCCCTGAATGGTGAAGCGGACGACATTAACGAAGGTTAACGGGATATAGAACATGCTGTTTCCGATCAGGAACATGGCAACCCGGCCAATGATCTCCGTCTGGTCTGCGTCCATAAAGAGAAGCGCAATGTATTTGCCGCCGAAGAACAAGACTACAAAGGCGATCAGGGAATATACAATACCGATCATGCTTGCTGCTTTTAATCCATCCCGGATACGGTCTAATTTCTTTGCGCCGACATTCTGGCCGGCATAGGTTGCCATGGTGCCGCCAAGTGCGTCAAAGGGGCAGCAGAAGAACATGCTGACCTTGCTTCCGGTTGAGACAGCTGCCACGGCCATGGAGCCAAGCGAGTTTACCGCAGTCTGCAGTACAACGCTTCCGATCGCGGTGATGGAATACTGGAGTCCCATGGGGATTCCCATGCCGCAGAGGGCTCGGAGCATTCTTCCGTCCGGTTTCCATTCGTCCTGTTTCATATGAAGAATCGGATAATGGCGGATCATATAGATCAGACAGAGCACCGCAGAGATTCCCTGGGAGATGACGGTGGCCAGTGCCGGACCGCTGACGCCCATGCCCAGTATCAGAATGGTGAAGAAATCCAGCGCAATGTTCATGAGGGAAGACAGCAAAAGAAAATAGACTGGAGTTTTGCTGTCGCCCAGGCTTCGGATGATACCTGCAAGTATATTATAAAAATATGTAACAGGAATTCCAAGGAAAATGATAAAAATATAATCATAAGCCCCCTGGATGATATCCTCCGGCGTGTTCATCCACTGTAAAATATCCATGCAGAGGAAGCCGACGATGGTGGTCATAACTGCTGCGAATACTGCGGACAGCCATCCGGCGTTTGCTACGAACTTGCGCATTCCCACATAGTCTCCGGCTCCAAATTTCTGCGCGACCGGAATCGCGAAGCCGCTGCATGCGCCGGTGCAGAAGCCGATGATCATAAAGTTGATGGAGCCTGTTGAGCCAACCGCTGCCAGGGCAGATACCCCCAGGCATTTGCCGACGATGATGGTATCCACCATGTTGTAAAACTGCTGAAATAGAAATCCAAACAGCATCGGAATCGCAAAGCTTAAAATCAGCTTCATCGGAGATCCGACGGTCAGATCTTTTATCTCATTTTTTTGCATAAGAGTCTCCTTATATGTATCATTTTGGAATAATTATGTAATTGCTGATGAAACCTGATGTATTATAAAACAGACCGGCAAAAATGTACATACGATAAAATACCGAAAATAAGATTGCATTTATGGAAAGGAAACAGCTATAATAACTACATCATGACGAGAATAGAAAGTGTGATCTTATGTTTTTTATGATGGGAATTACGGACGGAAGAAAACAGCTTGATTTTACGCAGACGGTCATCTGCGGTCTGTGCGGAAAGTATGGGCGGTATCAGGTCTTTATGACATATACGGTACTATCGCTGTTTTTTATTCCATGCTTCAAATGGAACCGGCATTATTATGTGCAGATGAGCTGCTGCAATACCTTATATGAGCTGGATACGGAAATTGGAAAGGCGATCGCGCGCGGAGACCAGGTTGAGATTTTGCCGCAGCATCTGACTCTGGTGAATCAGGGAAGCTGCGGTCATGGTTATCGGCGCTGCAATCATTGCGGATATGAGACAGCAGAGGATTTTGAATTTTGTCCGAAGTGCGGCAACCGGTTTTAGTATGACCGGCAGATGAAAGAGGTTGTTGATTTTATGAAAAAAGATAAGAATACAGGCAGTCAGCTGGAGCTTACCAGTCTGATGACGGAATACAAAAACCAGTTTGACCGCAGCAATAAGCTGGATAACAAGGTCTATATTACCATTACGTTCTGTGGTTTTCTGTTTGTGTTTATCATTGGCCTGTTTAATGGGATTTCCCAGCTTGTGAAACCACAGGACAGGCTGCAGCTTTTTGTGTCAGTGCTGTATATTTTAAGCTGCATTGCGGTCATGGGCGCTTACGCTTACGTGCTGGTATTCTTCATGCGGCTTCTGCGGCCGGAGCAGATTGCCCGGATGGATCCGGAAATCATGCAGAAAGAGCATCTGGAGGAGATGGAGGAAGAAACAGCAAGACAGCGTCTCATTGCACTGTACCGGGAAACCGTGAACGGAAATCTGGTGAAGCTGCACCATCGGTGTGATGAGTTTGTAAAGGGACTAAAATTCATTGTGCCGACGGTGCTGCTGGCTTTTGTATGCTATGCCCTGCAGATCATTCTGCAAATCGCGTGGTAGAGAGATAATCAATATCGCAGTGCTGAGTTTTTCACATCTGTGATCAGCATATGACAAGAATTTGAATATAAAAAATCCCCTTCATTCCTAGAGACTGTCCCATTGGAATGAGGGGGTTTTTGGTGTCAGAAAGTCATTCAGACCTGAACTGCCAGATTTTTCAGCCATTTTTTCTGGCGATAACGCAGGTAACCGAGAATGGCCTTATAAATTTCTTCGGTCAGAACCAGGGCATATACGCCGTAGATCGGCAGATTCCACAGGAATGCACCTAAAAATGCAAGCGGAACGCCGAGAAACCATACGCCGCTGGTATCTAAAAACAGACACATCTTTGTATCACCGCCGCTTCTGAGCACACCCACAACATTGACATAGTTAAACATTTTCGCAGGCATGTAGAGGGCGAAGACCAGCAGGCACCGGTTTACATCCTGAGCAACCTGTGGCGTGATATTGTAGATTCCGATGATCTTCCAGCGGCCTAAGACCAGCAGGATATCAGCGGTCACAGTGACCAGAAACTGCAGGATAAAAAACTGAGTGGCATATTTTTCTGCCTGTTTTATGTGTCCGGCGCCCAGTTCATGTCCAAGAATTACGGCTGTCGCAGCGCTCAGGCCCTGAAAGAGGACAACTGCAATGTCCTGTATGGTCGTGGCAATGGTAATGGCGGCAACTGCGTCATCACCCATACGTCCGTAGGCCAGAGAGTACATGGTTGTTCCCAGTCCCCACATAAATTCGTTGGCAATGACCGGGGCAGAGGTCTCCACGAAATGAAAGACAAAGGATTTGGACCAGCCAAACATGCCCCTTGGACCGCAGGCCAGAGCAAGCTTCTTTCCATATACATAACCAAGAACCAGAATCAGTTCAATGCATCTTGCAATCAGAGTTGCGCAGGCCGCACCGGCAACACCCATAGCTGGGGCTCCGAGTTTTCCAAAGATCAGCACATAGTTTAAGCAGATATTAAGACCGATGGCGATACAGCTGCAGATCAGCGGAAACAAGACGATATTGGTGGCACGAAGCATTGCCACATATACATTAGTAAGAGCAAGGAATGGATAGGCAATGGCTGCGATCCGCAGATATTGTGCTCCCAGTGCGATGCTGCTTTCGCTGGTTGTAAAAATCCTCATGACCATTTTCGGATTGATCAGGCTCGGAATTACAAAAAACAGAGCACCGGTCAGTGCCAGCAGTATAGAAAGCCCGAGGACTTTTCGGATATGTTTGACATCACCGTTCCCCCAGAATTGGGCAGCTAAAATGCCGCCGCCACTGACAATTCCGAATACCAGCAGAGAAAATACGAAAAATACCTTGTTTGCGAGACCGACAGCAGCGATCGCTGTAGATCCCAAGCCTCCGATCATAAGGGTGTCCACCATATTTACAATGGTGTTTAACATTCCCTGCAATGCTACAGGGCATGCAATCATAAGTGCTTTTTTCAGGAAAGGCCCATCCTGCAGCATTTCCCTTGTTTTGTTGAATAATCCTCCCATGTTCTTCTCCGTTTGTTCTTATTTACATTCTGGTTGAGTCCTATCTTCTGTTTTTGTTTTTGGGGTATAAAAAAAGCAGCTAGACATTTAGCCTAACTGCCGGTAGGTACTCACCCACTGGGATTATACTGAAAAGAGGAGAGTTTGTCAACAAACACTTACAGAGCCCGGAGCTTGTGGAGCAATTCCGCAGGCATTTGTTTTAGTGAGTTTTGTGTATAAAACAGAAAAAATTTCTTTTCGGACGGCAGCTTCAGCATCCGGTAATCCGGGTTCTTACATCCGCGGCACCAGGCATGGGTAAGATATACCCCCTCATCCTGTGCGGCCAGGTCCAGAATTGTGGATAAATTGGCTGCAAAACGGATTTTTGGTGCAAAACCGAAGCTCTGGAAATATCGGTAAAGGTTCCGGCTGCTTTGCAGGGCAGCATCGGCTTCCGAAAAGAGGAAGGCATCGTTTCGGAAGTCGGAAATGCCGGAAGCTTCGGGGTGGGAAGCTGCGTAGAGAAGAACTTGGGGAACTTCGGCAAATGGGAGCACGGACTGCGGCTGGAAAGAGACAGCTTGTGAGCTGGAATCGCCGGAAAATCTCCTGGCTGTTGTATCCGGTGGAGTGCCGGTCAGAATCAGGTCGGCTTTTCCATCGGTCAGCAGATTGGCCAGTTCCGCTTCCGGGTAACAGGAAAATTCCAGCCGGACCGGTGTTTCTAGGGCGGCAGCTGCAGACTGGATCTTATCACGAAAATACGCTGGATCCACATCCTCCGGATACGCAATCCGGATGGTAGATTTTCCGTCTTTTTTCTGATCTTCCAGCTTGTTTTTCAGGAGATCGAGCTGAAAGCGGCACTGCTGAAAGTAGGCATAATAAGCCTGTCCTGCCTCAGTCAGAGAGAGCGTACGGCCGGAGCGCGCGAAGAGGCTGCAGCCAAGCTCTGCCTCCAGCTGGCGGATCTGCTTGCTGATGGCGGGCTGGCTGACAGAAAGAGCCTGAGCAGCCTCCGTAAAGCTGCCGTATTTAACAATGGTGAGAAAATACTGTATTTCCAGACTGTTCATAAAGTCCTCCGGGTTAATTTTACTGACTCAGACAGATTCCATATAGCTTCGGATCATTTCTTCGGAAGCAGTCACGGTTCCCTGGATCATCTCCGGCTTGCCGCCGCCTTTTCCGCCCAGAGCCTCGTGGAAGGTCTTTGAAAATACCTTTAAATCTATGGATTCACTGCCGAGAATGTAACGGTATCCATCGGTATCATTTCCCAGGAAGATTCCACAGATGCCATGGCATTTGCCTTTTCCCTCATCTGCGAAGCGGCGGGCCACGTTCTTATCCACATCTTCTTCAAAAACAAAATAGTTTTCCACATCATCCGGCAGGTTATCCAGAAGCTGCTCCATGGCCCGGGTCTGGGAGCGGACCAGTTTGTCTTTCCACATATGGGCTTCATCCTGAAGACGGTGTACGGCCTGGGCGCTTTCCTCCGGCCTGGCGGAGAGCAGGCGGGAGATTTCACGTACATTGTCTTCTTTCATGCGGTAGTCCTTCAGGGCGCGGAAGCCGCATACCATGGTCAAACGGGTACCGCCTTTGTATTTCACGGCATCGATCAGGCGGATGATGCCCACCTCGCCGGTCAGCTTTACGTGCGGTGCACAGCAGGCGCAGACATCGTATCCGGGAATTTCCACAATACGCACCTGGCCGGTCAGTTCTTTTTTGCTGCGGTAGTCCAGCTGATCCAGTTCTTCCTTGGACGGGTAGGAGACCACGATCGGAAGATTTCTGACAACTGCTTCGTTGGCTTCATATTCTACCTGCTGAAGCTGCTCTGGTGTGAAGGTGCCGTTAAAATCCATGGTCACCAGCTCCTGCCCCAGATGAAATCCTACATTATCATACCCGAAGATGCGGTGTACGATGCCGGAAACGATGTGCTCTCCCGTGTGCTGCTGCATTTTGGAGAAACGCTCCTTATAGTTGATGGTACCGTCCACCTCTGTGCCCGGCGGAAGTTCTGCGTCGGTGTAATGGATGATGATATCGTCCTTCTCCTGCACATCCAACACGTTTACGCCGCCCAGGCTTCCGGTATCAGCGTACTGGCCGCCGCCCTCCGGGAAGAATACGGTCTGGTTCAGAACTACTTCATAGCACTGTTTTTTCTCATTCCATGTACAGGACAGGACCGTTGCGTGACAACTGTCCTGATGGCTGTCTTCATAATATAATTTCTTTGTCATTTTCTACTCCTTCGTTTTCAATACAAACTGGTTTTTCCAGAAATCCAGCAGCCCCTCTTTTTTCATTTTTCCAAGCTCCGCTGACAGTGCGCTTCGGTCTACTTCCAGATAGTCTGCCAGCTGCTGCCGGTTAAAGGGGATAGAAAAGCTCCGGCTCCCCTGTCTGGCCGCCTGGGCTGAAAAGAAGGAGATCAGCCGTCCGCGGATGGATTTTGGCGATGTGTGCATGATACGCTCGGAAAGACCGAGATTTTTGCGGGCCGATGCCAGCAGCAGGTTCTGGATCAGCATGCTGTGGTGGGTACAGGTGCTCCGGCAGGTAGTCAGCACCCGTCCGATATCCAGAAACAGAATGTCAGTATCCTCGTCTGCCACCACATTTACCATAAGCGGTTCTCCGGGAACACAGGCGTAGGTTTCCGCGAAAATCTGTCCCGGACCGGCATGGCCGAAAATACTGCGGTTTCCCAGCAGGTCATCCCGCTCAATGGTCACGCCGCCTGACAGCACAAGCCCCAGATCCTTTACCAGATCTCCCATATATAAAACAATCTCGCCCTTGCGGTAATGCCTTTCCCTTGCGTAAAAGCACTTCATCATTTCTTTTACCTGTTCCGGTTCACTGCCCTGAAACAGCGCTGTCCGGGAGAGAAACTGATAATCCATAGCTCTGCCTTTCTTAAAACGTTGTCAAAACAACATATTTATCAAAGTCATTATAGTATAATCTGCCTGTACAATCAAGAAACAACAAAAAGAACATTCACATATTTCGTTTTTATCAGGAGGATGAGTTTTATGATTCGAAGAGTGATTCATATTGATCAGGAGAAATGCAATGGCTGCGGCATTTGCGCCAATGCCTGCCATGAGGGAGCTATCGGTATTGTGGATGGAAAAGCGCAGCTTTTGCGGGATGATTACTGCGATGGCCTTGGTGACTGTCTGCCAACCTGCCCGACCGGTGCCATTACCTTTGTGGAGCGTGAGGCTGCGGCTTATGATGAGGAGGCTGTAAGGGTGCATATGGAGCGCAGAAAGCAGGAGCAGGCCGCAGGTCACGGCAGCGCTCATCAGGCAGAGGCCGCTCCGGCCTTCACCGGCTGTCCGGGAAGCCGTGCCCGCCAGATCGTTCATGAAGGAGAGACTGACGCAGTACAGAACGAGACGCCGGCAGCTCCGTTCCACCTACAGTCTCAGCTCACGAACTGGCCGGTACAGATCAAGCTGGCTCCGGTCCGCGCGCCGTACTTTAACAATGCACGCCTGCTCATTGCCGCAGACTGTACCGCTTACGCTTACGCAAACTTCCATCAGGAATTTCTGAAGGGCAAGGTGGCCCTGATCGGCTGCCCGAAGCTGGACGATGTGGATTACAGCGAAAAGCTTACCGAGATTATTAAGAGCAACGAGATCCAGAGTGTGACCATCGTCCGCATGGAGGTTCCGTGCTGCGGCGGACTGCAGAACGCTGCCATTCGTTCGCTCCAGAACAGTGGAAAATTCATTCCGTGGCAGGTTGTGACCATCTCGGTTGACGGAAAGCTCCTGGATCAGGCGTTCTAACGAAACTTTTTGCTCAGTCCGGCTGGCGGCTTCTTCTTGCAAACTGTCTGGCACGATGATAGAATGGATGCAGGTGCCGCGGGGATGCGGTACCTGCAAATGACTGCCTGTACAATCCGGGAGCAGTGCAGCTGTTCAGTCCCGTTACAGCTACGGAGCAGTCGTATATCAGTAACAGACAAACGGAGGAAAAAACTATGAGATTACGCCATATCCGGGGCGCAGAGGAAGCCATTGAGACCAGTCCTTTCGTCATTCAGGAGCCGAAAGAGCACCGCGGTCATTTCTGCGAGCTGTTTGGCAATACAAACCCGATCCAGATTGAGGTCGGAATGGGAAAGGGAAAGTTCATTATGGAGCTGGCCCAGAAACATCCGGAGACGAATTTCATCGGCATTGAGCGTTACTCCAGCGTGCTGCTGCGGGCACTTCAGAAGCGGGAAGAGCTTGAAATCCCCAATATATATTTCATGTGTGTGGATGCGAAGGAGCTGGGAGAGATCTTTGCACCAGGTGAGGTAGAGAAGATCTACTTAAATTTCTCAGATCCGTGGCCGAAGGACCGTCATGCAAAGCGCCGTCTGACCTCGCCGGATTTTATGAAGGTGTATGATCAGGTACTGGCAAAAGACGGCCGTGTGGAATTTAAGACGGATAATCAGGATCTGTTTACCTACTCTCTGGAGGCTATTCCGGAGGCGGGGTGGACAATCGAAGCCAGCACCCGTGACCTGCATCACAGTGATATGGCTGAGGGCAATGTCATGACTGAGTATGAAACCAAGTTTTCTGCTATGGGCAATCCGATCTGCAAGCTGGTTGCGAGCCGTTAGGTCCGCTTCCGTTGAGTAGAACAGGTGTATCTGCATATACTAGCCGTAAGGAATCAAAACGGTGATGTATATGATGCTGAAAGAAAAAATTGTCCGGTGCCTGCGCTGTGCTACCTGTGACAAGGAGGCCTTAAACCGACGGCTGTTAAAGTGGCACAAGTGTTTTAAGGAAGTGGAAAAGGAGCTGAACCGCTGCAAGAAGTAAAGGAGATCATAACTATGGAAAAGAAATTTACATCTGAGAATTTTGAAGCTGAAGTATTAAAATCCGAAAAGCCGGTACTGGTAGATTTCTACGCAGACTGGTGCGGTCCGTGCAAGATGATGGCTCCGGCTGTTGAGGCGCTGGCAAATGAGCAGGACGAAGTGACCGTTGGAAAGCTGAATGTAGACTTTGCACCGGAGCTTGCCCGCGCATACAAGGTTATGTCTATTCCGACCCTGATTCTGTTTAAGAACGGAGAAGCAGTGGAAAAACGGATCGGTGTTCAGAGTAAGGCAGAGCTGGAAGCACTGATCAGGTAGCAGCTGAAATTCACGCAAAACCGCATAAAATAAGGCTTTGCGGCCCATCAAAAGTCAATCAAAAAAATTTTTCAAAAAAAATCAAAAAAAGTGTTGACTTTTGATGGGACATAGGATAGAATAATGAACGTGCCGCTGATACAGCAACACAAAAGCGGAACGGAAATAATTAAATAAGCGCCTTTAGCTCAGTTGGTAGAGCAGTAGACTCTTAATCTATTTGTCCAGGGTTCGAGTCCCTGAAGGCGCACTATAAAAGCACTGATTTTGCAGACGGAGAGCTGTGGGGTCGGTGTTTTTTGCTATATAAATCTTTGCGCCATGTAAATTCCAGAAAGGATCTTTTGCTTATGAAGCTTCTGCACAACGTTCTGGGCATCCTGTGCGGCTTCGCACTGATGATCATTCTGCTCATCACTTCCATCGAAGCTGTAACCTATTGGACACCCGGTTACTATGAAAAAGAATATGCGAAATACGGTGTTTTAAATGATGTTCATATGGAAATGGATGACCTGCTTGATGTGACCGACGAGATGATGGCATATCTGCGGGGCAGCCGGGAAGACCTTCATGTACCGACAATTGTGGATGGACAGCCGAGAGAATTCTTCAATGACCGGGAAATAGCCCATATGGAAGATGTGCGTGGACTGTTTTTGGGCGGACTTGCTCTGCGCCGGATCAGCCTTGGACTGATCGTGGCCTGTGTGATCTTGCTTCTGCTTCTGAAAGCAGATATCCGACGCGTGCTGCCGAAGATGATCTGCATCGGATCCGCTTTGTTTTTTGCGGTGCTGGCAGTGCTGGCGGGCATTATTTCCACGGATTTCAATCAATATTTTATCATGTTCCATCATATCTTCTTTAACAACGACTTATGGATGCTGAATCCGGACACGGATCTTCTGATCAACATTGTTCCGGAGCCGTTTTTTATGGATACGGCTGCGCGTATTGCCATGACCTACGGTGTATCGGTTCTCACAGTATTTGCAATTTGTTTCATTATCCTGTATTATTATAGAAAAAAACAGGAGAAACAGATATGAAACGAATTCTGAGCCTGCTTTTGTGTATGATACTGATCACAGGCATGCAGGTCACACCGGCATTTGCGGCACTGGAATGGCCGTCTAATGTGTCGGTGGAGGCAGAAGGTGCCGTTTTGATGGATGCCCGTTCCGGCGCTGTGATTTACGGGAAGAATCTGCATGCGGTTTACTATCCGGCAAGCATCACCAAGATCCTGACGGCGCTGATCGTCATTGAACACTGCAATCTGGATGATGTGGTGACCTTTTCCCACGATGCCATTTACAGCGTAGAGCAGGGAAGCAGCAGCGCAGGTATGGATGTAGGGGATCAAATGACGGTCCGGGATTGCCTGTATGCGATGCTATTAAAATCTGCAAATGAGGTGGCCAATGCATTGGCGGAGCACACGGCAGGATCCATTCAGAACTTTGCGGTGCTGATGAATGCCAAGGCCAGGGAGCTTGGGTGTCAGGAGAGTCATTTTAACAATCCCAGCGGCCTGAATGATCCGCAGCACTATACTTCCGCTTACGATATGGCCCTGATCGCTCAGGCAGCTTTTCAGAATGAGACCTTTGTCACCATTGATTCCAGCCTCTACTATGATCTGCCGCCAACACGGCACAACCCGGATGGCTTTCGGGTGTATCCGGGGCACCGGATGTTAAAGAAGAATACGCCCCAGTATTATGCGGGGGTGATTGGCGGAAAGACCGGTTATACCATGCTGGCAGGCAATACTCTGGTGACCTGTGCGGAGAAAAACGGCATGAAGCTGATCACTGTGATCCTAAATGGCCATCAGACACATTATACCGATACGAAAGCACTTCTGGATTTTGGTTTTGCGAATTTTCAGTCTGTAAACATTGCAGATGCGGATAGTACCTATTCGTCGGTTTCCAATGACATGACCATAGCCGGACTTCCGGCAGCAGATCTTTCGGTACTGCATATGCAAAAGGACTGCTATGTGACACTGCCGAAAACAGCGGACATCTCGGATGCCCAGTCTGCCATCAGCTACGAGCTGCCTGAGTCAGCACCGTCGGAGGCAGTGGCCCGTATTTTCTATCAGTACAATGATCGTCAGATTGGCGCAAGCTATCTGCTTCATAAAGTGGCAGACGAGGAAACAGCTGCGGCTGCTGCGAGAAGCGGCGCAGCTTTAAATGAATCCGGAGCTGATGCTTCTGTGCAGGGAGGCAGTACGGATTACGAAGCTGATGTTTCTCAGGCAGGAATCGAGGAAGAATCTTCGTTCAGTCAGGATCCTCTGGCTCTGGCTGAGACAGATCCGCTGGCTTCTTCCGGGAGTGAGGAAAAGAAGCCGGTTTCCGGAGCCCGCAGGCCGGGCATTCATTTAAACATCCCGCCTGCTTTCTGGATCATTGTGGGCGCTGCTGCGGTGGCGGCTATCATTGGTTCGGGACTTCTTACGGCGAAATACCGGATTGAGAAGAGGGAAGAGGAAGAACGTTCAGAACGGTATGAGCGGCGCAGACAGCGGCTGCAGGACATTGGTATGACAACGTCTGAGTTTGACATGATGCTTCAGCAGAAGCGTTCGGATTCGGCTTTGAAGCAGACAAACAAACGGAAACGGCCAAAGAGACATAAATCATTTTTAGACGAAAAAAACTTCCGTGATCATGAATAATGGTCACGGAAGTTTTTTTGTGCATCTGGAGGTGCTGACTGCTTTTTTCTGCGCCTGCTTCTGTCTGCGCTTCATGCGGTTGCGTTCCGCGCGTTTTTTGCGGACATCCTCTTTTCGCTGGATAATGTTCTGAGCACCTTCTTCATCGGTCAGCTTCAGAGTTTTGACTACGAAGACGGATTCCTCTTCCACTTTTTTCATGCGGATTTTTCCTTTCAGGTAGCCATGTTCCGGGCAGCACGCCAGGGCAAAGTAGGTTTTCTGGTTTGGCGTGAACCAGCGGACCTTTTTGCGGAGCATACGGCCGCAGCGGTAGCACATCATCTCGGTAACGCCTTTGTCCTCCATGGCATCTTCCTTGGTGTCAAAGATCCGGGAAACATATTTGGAATATCCGGGAAATGTCATGCGGATTTCTTCTTTTTTATCGGCAGGAAGCCGGTAGTAGTCTACGGACAGAAATGGCAGGATGGTATCCGGGCCGGGCTCGTGGCCAAGCATGGTGAGAAGCTTTCCGGTGTAGTAAGCGTCATCCAGGGCGCGGTGAAACGGCCGGTTTTCCAGAAGACTTTGCTCTTCCACGGCAGAGTCCAGGGAAATTCTTGCGTTCTCACGGCAGAAAAGGCCGTAGAGCTTTTGTACATCATAATAAAAAAGCGGCTTCGGAAAGGGATTGTCCATGTGATAGTAATCCATGTTCCGCTGTAATTCCAGGAGATCCATGTTGCCCCAGGTACAAAATACAGCATCCCCGCCGCACCAGGAAAGGAAGTCGGCTGCGGCATCCGGGAAAAGCTCTCCGCTGTTTCGCAGTTCCTTCATATCCATGTGGGTGACTTCGGAGATAGCATGATGCATCTGGGTGTACACCTGAGGCCGGATCAGGCGATGAAATTCATCCACCATCTGAAAGGTTTCATTCAGCTTTACCGCGCCGATTTCAATAATTTCGAAAGGAAAATGCGGAATGGACCGCTCTTTTCCGTTTGCGCTCTGATTCCATTCTAAGTCAAATACAATGTAGTTTTTCATAATGGAGATATTATAGCATAAGGATACCATTTTGCCTAGAGTAACAGATATCACCTTACAGTTTCCTTACAATAGAAAAAAACGATGCTTTTTTGAGTGCGCAATTCGTGAGAATATAGTATAATTGTAGGAGAAAACCGGGTACAAAGGAGGATCTTTATGGCAATGAATGAAAACAGCAGCTGGGATAAGATCCAGCAGGGAGTAAAGGATACAGAACGACTGATTGTTCAGAGAGAATATAATGCGTCTATGGTCAAAGCACGTCAGACGCTGGAGTTTATGGTGAAGAACCTGGCAGATCAGGCGGGTATCATGGATGAAAGCGATCTAAAGGGCATGATTGATGTGCTCTATGAAAACCGGTGGATATCCAAAACCACCTGTGAGCATTACCATAAGATCCGCATGATCGGCAACAAGGCGGCCCATGAGGGGGATTCCAACGCCTACAGCGCGAACCAGGCATATCATATGCTTTCTCAGGAGGTTTACACCTTTGCGGATGATTATCGCAATGCCAAAAAGGGAAGAAAGCCGCTTACAAGGCCTGCAGTACAGGACAGCAGCCAGAACCGTACCGGTGCCGGACGGGGAAGCAGCGAAGCAATGCGCACAAACCGCGTGGACAGCAGCACAAAACGTGCCGGTAAAAGCTACGGACCGGGCCGTGCCGGCAGCTCCCAGGCGGCGCGAAGCCGGAAACGTTCCGGAAGCCAGAGTTCCTCCTTTTTCTTATATACCCTGTTGAAGCTGCTGGTTCCGGTGCTGTGTATTGTGCTCCTGCTTCTGGTGGTGAAGCTTGCAAAGCCGGAAAGCAGAACAAAAGAGACGGAAGGTCCTACTGCTGTGGAGACCATGGAAGCTACGGAGGCATCGCAGGAAGAGACAGAAAGCAGCGGTCCGGTTTACCGCACCACAGATGTACTGAATGTGCGGCCGGAACCGAGTACATCTTCTGAGCGTATCGGTCAGTTGAATGCAGGTGTTACCGTAGAGTATGTACGTGCCTACGACAGTGACTGGGCGGTTATTCTTTATAATGGTCAGGAGGCCTATGTGGCCAGCCAGTATCTGACTGCCGAATAAAATTACCTGATGCAGAAAATTTCGAGAACGGATGGGACAGAATATGCGTAAAGGCGCAAAATTCTGCCCCATCCGTTTTTGCGTCTGAAAGTAAGCTTTTAAAATTTCTATATGTGTGAAAAGTTATTTCGTCATTATGCCTAAAAACTATCGCTATAAAATTGTTATTGTTTCATTTTGACTATGGTATTTTTTTAACAAAGGAGTATGATGTTAGCAGAAAGCCTATATTTTGTATAATTTTATTCTTATAGGAGGGTCAGGATGGATACCGTTATCAAGAGGATATCGGAGATTGAACAATCTGCGGTAGCGGTCATGGATGATGCCGCTGCGCGCAAGAAAGCCTTTGCTGCCGAGATGGAAGAAAAGACCCGGCGGTTTGACCAGACAGCAGATGAGGAGACAGAAAAAAAGCTGCAGAGTCTCCGACAGGAGATGGAAACCAGGATGAACCTGGAATTGTCCGGGCAGAAGGCGGAAGCAGAAAAGCAGCTTGCGCAGATGGAAAAAAATTATGAGCTTCACCATGAAGCTTATGTAAAAAAGCTGTTTCAGGAACTGATAAAGGAGTGATCGTATGGGGCTTTTGGCTTACAGCGGGATTACGACAAAGGTGCGGGCGATGGAGAGCCGCCTGCTGAAGCCGGAGCAGTTTCAGGAGCTGGCGGAGCAGGAAGATGTGCGGAGCGCGGCAGATTATCTGAAAGAGCAGCCGGCATACGCAGAAGTTTTTGAGGGTCTGGATGATACGAAGCTGCACCGCGGGTACATGGAACAGATCCTGACGCAGTCGGAATACCGTGATTTTACCAGGCTTTACCGTTTTTCCGGCGTGAAACAGAGACGGTTCCTGGATCTCTATTTTAAGCATTATGAAGTGGAAGTAATAAAAAAGCTCCTGCGGCATGTGCTGGGAGGCCGGGAAGGTCAGCCGGACTTATCCATGTTTCAGGATTTTTTTGAGAAGCATTCCAACCTGAACCTGGAGCTGCTTTGCAGGGCAAAGAATTTTTCAGAGTTTACTGAAGCACTGGAAGGAACGGTATATGGAGAACTGCTGAAGCAGATGCAGGAGAACGGCCAGCCGGGCCTGTTTGACTGTGAGCTGAAGCTGGATCTGTTCTATTTTCGGTCACTCTGGAAATTACGGAGCAAGATTTTAAGCAAAGAAGAACGGAAAATTCTGGATGCCTGCTTTGGAAGCCGCCTGGATCTGCTGAATATCCAGTGGATCTGCCGGGCGCGAAACTTTTACCGGCTGTCTCCGGTTGAAATTTATGCATTGCTGATCCCGGTTCATTACCGGCTGCGGGTAGACAAGGTGAAGCAGCTGGTGGAGGCAGAGGACGAAGCAAAGTTCTATGAGGTGTTAAAGGAAACGCCTTACGGCAGGCAGGAAGAGCTTCAGACGGGAAGAACGCCGGACATCCAGCTTTTGTCGAATCAGATGTTAAACCGGATTTACGAAAAGACAGGACACCGTTATCCGCATTCTCCGGCGGTGCTGGATTCGTATCTGTACCGGAAAGAACTGGAGATGCGAAAGATCATCACGGCGCTGGAGGGAATCCGATACGGACTTCCGGCGGCGGAGATTATGGGACTGCTGGCAAAGCAGTAAGCAGGAGGTTTGTGCGGTGCTGGAGCATTGCAACCAAGGCAGAGGCCGCGCAGAGAAAGCGCGAACCTCTGCAGACAGGAGGAGTTACCCGTGATAGAGAAAATGAAGTTTTTAAGTATCACAGGTCCGAAGGATGATATTGACCGGGTGGTGGAACAGTATCTCTCAAAGTATGAGATCCAGCTGGAAAACGCTCTGTCGGAGCTGAAAACGGTGGCAAATCTGCGACCGTATCTGGAAATCAATCCATATAAGGCGGAGCTGCAGACGGCAGCGGCGCTGATGGAGGAGATCAAAGGAAACAAAGCAGTGGATGGCCATGGCAGGGATACGGGGACGGCAAGACGTGAACATGATCAGGTGATACAGGCGCAGGATTCCGGACTCACCGGATTTTCCGTGGAGAATGCCGTGAACACCGTCCACAGCCTGGATGAGCAGCTCCAATCTCTCCGGACCCAAAAGGAAGCGCTGGAAACGCAGGTGCAAGGCATTGAGGAATCCATGGACCGGGTGATTCCTTTCACAGATCTGAACTATGACCTGAAGGATATCATGCATTTTAGGTATATCAAATTCCGGTTTGGCCGCATGACCCATGAATACTACAACAAGTTTATGGATTATGTGTATGATACCATTGATACGGTGGTTCATAAGTGTCAGGAGGATGCGGATTACGTCTGGCTGGTGTACTTTGTGCCGGAGCCGCTTAGCGACAAGATTGACGCAATCTACGCGTCCCTGCATTTTGAACGGTTTTTCCTTCCGGATGAATATGAAGGAACACCGGTGGAGGCCACCCATGAGCTGGAACATCAGCTTGCGGAGCTTTATGAAAAGATCCGGGATGTGGATGAAAAAATCGGCAGCGCGCTGGAGTCTCACGCAGAGGAATTGCGGGCGGCATACCGGAAGCTGGAGACCTACTCCGGAAACTTTGATGTGCGAAAGCTTGCGGCCTGCACAAAGGATAAGGATCACACCTTCTACATTCTCTGCGGCTGGATGAGTGAGACAGACGCAAAGGCCTTCCGTAAGGAGCTGGAGGAAGACCATGATACCTTCTGCTTTGTGGAGGAGGATCATGACAATATTATCAGCAGACCACCGACCAAGCTGAGGAATCCGGGGCTGTTCAGGCCCTTTGAAATGTTTATCCGCATGTATGGGCTTCCATCCTATGAGGAGATCGATCCGACCGTCATTCTGGGCCTGACCTACTCGTTTTTGTTCGGCTTCATGTTTGGTGACGCGGGACAGGGCCTGTGTCTGATGCTTGGCGGCTACCTGCTATACCGTGCAAAGAAGATGAACCTGGCAGCCATTATTTCCTGCTGCGGCTTCTTTTCCACGATATTTGGTTTCCTCTTCGGCAGCGTATTCGGTTTTGAGAATATCATCAAGCCGCTGTGGCTGCGTCCGAAGACTGCCATGACAAATCTTCCTTTTGTAGGAAACCTGAATACGGTATTTATCGTGGCGATCGCCATGGGCATGGGAATCGTTCTGATGACTATGGTGCTCAATGTCATCAACAGTCTGAGAAGCCATGACACGGAAAAAGCATTTTTTGATACCAACGGCATTGCAGGCATCGTATTTTACGGTGCGCTGGCTGTGACCATTATCCTGTATATGAGCGGTCATGTGCTTCCGGCCACCGCAGTTTTAGTGGTTATGTTTGTAATCCCGCTTCTGGTGATCTTCTTTAAGGAGCCGCTTACGGCACTGGCTGAGAAGCATGCGAAGATCATGCCGGAGGAAAAGGGCATGTTCTTTGTGCAGGGTGTGTTTGAATTGTTTGAAGTATGCCTGAGCTATTTTTCCAACACGCTTTCCTTTGTCCGTGTGGGAGCTTTCGCAGTAAGCCACGCGGCCATGATGGAAGTGGTGCTGATGCTGGCCGGTGCTGAGGCGGGAACGCCTAACTGGCTGGTAGTAGTGCTTGGCAACCTGTTTGTGTGCGGCATGGAGGGGCTGATCGTGGGTATTCAGGTACTCCGTCTGGAGTATTATGAGCTGTTCAGCCGTTTCTACCGGGGTACCGGACGGGAATTTAAGCCATATGGAAAGCAGAATGGATGATAGACAGCAAAAGACAGATTTTAAAATAAAAAGGAGAATCCGATCATGACAGTATTAGCAAAAATCACACTGGCAGCAGCCTTACTTTTAAGCATTGCAGTTCCGTTTGGCGCATTTGCGGCAGGCGAGAAGACAAAGGGACGTTATAAAACAGCCATTGGCGTAAACGTATTCCTGTTTATGGCAACCATCGGCGTGGCAGCAGGACTCATGTTTACCGGTCATGCGTTTGCGGCAGAGGAGACCGCCAAGGCTGTGAACAGTGCGGCCGGATGGGGCTATCTGGCAGCAGCACTTTCCACCGGAATGAGCTGCCTGGGCGGCGGTATTGCCGTATCCGCAGCAGCATCCGCAGCGTTGGGAGCCATCAGCGAGGACGGCTCCATCCTTGGTAAATCCCTCATCTTCGTAGGTCTTGCCGAAGGTGTCTGCCTGTACGGACTGATCATTTCCTTTATGATCCTTGGTTCTCTGTAAACGATGAAGATGTATCTCATCAGTGACAACATCGACACCTGGACCGGCATGCGTCTGGCCGGTGTGGAAGGCGCGGTGGTGCACGGGAAAGAGGAACTGAAGGCGGAGCTGGATAAGGTTCTGGCCGACAAGACCATCGGAATCGTTCTGCTGACGGAAAAATTCGGGCGGGAGTTCCCGGAGCTGGTGAATGAGGTAAGGTTAAATCACCGGCAGCCGCTTTTTGTGGAGATTCCGGATCGTCATGGAACCGGCCGCAAGCCGGACTTTATCACGGCCTATGTAAATGAAGCAATCGGATTGAAATTGTAAAGGAAGGTGACCAACTTGACCACCGAGGAAAAATTACAGCATTTTCTGGATACCTGCATGGAGGATGCCAGAGTCCGCAGCGGGCGGATGCTGGATGAATATATGACGGCACTGGAAAAGACATTTGAGGAACATAAGGCAGATACCCGGAGGCGGGAGAAGCTGCAGCTTTCGCAGGAAACAGAGAAGATCGAGCGCGAGATCAACAAGCAGCTGGCAGTGGGCCAGATCGACATCCGCCGGACTCTGGGCAGAAAACAGGAAGAATTAAAGGATAAGCTGTTTGTGGAGCTTCGCGATATGCTGGCAAATTACCTGGAAACTCAGGATTACCAGAAGCTTTTAGAGCGTCAGGTGCAGCATGCCGTTGAATTTGCCGGAACGGACCAGGTGATCATTTACCTGGATCCGGTGGATGAGGATAAATGTAACCGTCTTGCCCTTCACAACGGGAATGCGGAGCTTCGCATCAGTGAATATTCGTTTACCGGGGGCACGCGCGCGGTGATTCCTGCGCGCCACATCCTTATTGATAATTCGTTCCAGACCAAGCTGGAGGAAGCCAGGGAGAAGTTCCACTTCGACCTGAGCCTGACAGAAGGAGGAAACGGCCATGTCTAAGACGGGGGTGATCCGTGGGATTAACGGCCCTATTGTCCATGTAAAAGGCGATCCGGGCTTTACCATGAATGAGATGGTCTATGTAGGCCATGATAATCTGGTGGGTGAGGTCATTGGCTTAAAGGCCGGGGACACCATCATCCAGGTATATGAGGAGACGGCCGGAATCCGGCCGGGCGAGCTTGTGACGGGAACCGGAGCACCGGTATCCGTTACCCTGGCCCCTGGCATTCTGACCAATATTTTTGATGGTATCGAGCGGCCGTTGAGCGAGATCGCAAAGACCGGCGGTGCCTACATCAGCCGCGGTGTGAATGTCAGTGCCCTGGATACGGAAAAGAAATGGCAGACCCACATGACCGTAAAGAAGGGTGACCGGGTTTACGGGGGCACTATCATTGCGGAGGTGCCGGAGACTCCGGCTATCCTGCATAAGGTGATGGTTCCGCCGGATAAGGAGGGGTATGTGCTGGATGTTGTGGAGGATGGCGAGTATACGATCAGCGATCCGCTGGTAACGATCCAGCATCTGGATGGAAGTGAAGAAACACTGACCATGACCCAGAAATGGCCTATCCGTGTGGCAAGACCGACGGCAAAACGCTTCCCGGCTACCAGGCCGTTAATAACCGGTCAGCGAATTCTGGATACACTGTTCCCGTTAGCCAAGGGCGGCACGGCGGCAATCCCGGGCGGTTTCGGTACCGGAAAGACCATGACTCAGCACCAGATCGCAAAATGGTCTGACGCGAACATCATCATTTATATCGGCTGCGGCGAGCGCGGAAACGAGATGACGCAGGTTCTGGAGGAGTTTTCCGAGCTGATCGATCCGAAAACAGGCAATCCGCTGATGGACCGCACCACGCTGATCGCCAATACCTCCAATATGCCGGTGGCAGCCCGTGAGGCGAGCCTGTATTCCGGTCTGACACTGGCGGAGTATTACCGGGACATGGGCTATCATGTTGCTATCATGGCGGATTCCACCTCCCGGTGGGCGGAGGCGCTGCGTGAGCTGTCCGGACGTCTGGAGGAGATGCCGGCGGAGGAAGGCTTCCCGGCTTATCTGGCCTCCAAGCTGTCGGCCTTTTATGAGCGGGCCGGCATGATGCAAAACTTAAACGGTACCGAGGGAAGTGTTACCATCATCGGCGCGGTATCGCCCCAGGGCGGCGACTTCTCTGAACCGGTGACACAGAATACGAAGCGTTTTGTTCGCTGTTTCTGGGGACTGGATAAGAATCTGGCTTATGCGAGACATTTTCCGGCCATTTCCTGGCTGACAAGCTACTCGGAATATTTGAATGACCTGGGTTCCTGGTATACGGAAAATGTAGATAAAAAGTTCGTGGATTACCGAAACCAGATTGTTTATCTGTTGTCCCAGGAGAGCAGCCTGATGGAGATCGTCAAGCTGATCGGCGGTGATGTGCTGCCGGATGACCAGAAGCTGATCCTGGAGATTGCCAAGGTGATCCGTGTTGGATTTCTGCAGCAGAACGCGTTCCACAAGGATGATACCTGCGTTCCCATGGAGAAGCAGTTTAAGATGATGGAGATCATTCTGTATCTGTACCGCAAGTCCCGCTCTCTGATTTCCATGGGTATGCCGATGTCGGTGCTGAAGGTGGATCCGATTTTTGACCAGGTTATCGCCATCAAGTATGATGTGCCAAACGATAACCTGGCATTGCTGGACGAATATAAAACAAAGATTGATACGTTCTATGAGGGCGTCATTGAGCGGAACGCATAGGAGGGCTGTGAAATGGCAATTGAATATTTGGGTTTAAGTGCGATCAACGGCCCTATGGTGGTGCTGGAGGGCGTTTCCGGCGCAGCTTACGATGAGATCGTGGAAATGACCGTGGATGGAAATAAACGCAAGCTGGGCCGCATTATTGAGGTGTATGAGGACAAGGCTGTGATCCAGGTATTTGAGGGTACCGAGGGTATGGGCTTAAAAAATGTACACACCCGCCTGACGGGTCATCCGATGGAGCTTGGCGTGTCAACGGAGATGCTGGGCCGCACCATGAACGGAATCGGTGAGCCGATCGACGGACTGGGAGAGATTCTGCCGGAGAGGATGCTGGATGTAAATGGCAAGCCCTTAAACCCGGTGACCCGTGAATATCCGCGAAATTATATCCGTACCGGAATTTCTGCCATTGACGGTCTGATGACCCTGATCCGGGGACAGAAGCTGCCGATCTTTTCCGGAAACGGACTTCCGCATGATCAGCTGGCGGCGCAGATCGTGCAGCAGGCATCTCTGGGGGATGACTCTGACGAGCAGTTTGCAATTGTCTTTGCTGCCATGGGCGTGAAGCACGATGTGGCAGAGTTTTTCCGCCGGACCTTTGAGGAAAGCGGCGTTTCCTCTCATGTGGCCATGTTCATGAATCTGGCCAATGACCCGGTGGTGGAGCGTCTGATCACGCCGAAATGCGCGCTGACGCTGGCTGAGTATCTGGCCTTTGAGAAAAACATGCACATTCTGGTCATTTTAACGGATATGACATCCTTTGCGGAGGCTATGCGTGAGGTATCCTCTTCCAAGGGTGAGATCCCGTCCCGAAAGGGCTTCCCGGGATACCTGTACAGTGAGCTGGCAGCGCTTTATGAGCGTGCAGGCATTGTAAGAGGTGTAAATGGCTCCGTAACCCAGATTCCGATCCTGACGATGCCGAACGATGATATTACCCATCCGATCCCAGACCTGACCGGTTACATTACCGAGTGGCAGATTGTTCTGGACCGGGAGTTAACCGGCCGATCAACGTACTGCCGAGCCTGTCCCGTCTGATGAAGGACGGCATCGGTGAAGGCTACACCCGGGCTGACCATCAGGCAGTGGCAAACCAGCTGTTCTCCTGCTATGCAAAGGTGGGAGATGCAAGAGCGCTGGCATCGGTCATCGGTGAGGATGAGCTGTCACCGCTGGATAAAAAATATCTGGTATTTGGCCGGGAGTTTGAGCATCGTTTTGTGGGCCAGGATCCGCATGATAACCGGAACATCATTACCACGCTGGATATTGGCTGGCAGCTTCTGGGCCTGCTTCCGAAGGAGGAACTGGACCGGATCGATACGAAGCTTCTTGCGCAGTACTATAAGGCAACAAAGCTGGATGAGAATGGGGAGCTGGTGGATGCAGAGTAAGGAGGGATCCGTATGAATCTGAATACTTTCCCGACAAAGGGAAACCTTATTTTGGCGAAGAATTCCCTTGCGCTGGCCAGCCAGGGCTATGAGCTGATGGACAAGAAGCGGAACATCCTCCTGCGGGAGCTGATGGGGCTGATCGATCAGGCAAAGGACATCCAGGCAGAGATCGACACGACCTTTACTGAGGCCTATAAGGCTTTACAGAAAGCCAATATCGAGCTGGGAATCGGTTTTATCCAGGATATTGCCGGGACGATTCCGGTGGACGATACGATCCGCATCAAGACCCGCAGCATCATGGGAACGGAGATTCCACTGGTGCAGCATGAGCCGGTGCCTCTGACACCGGGTTACGCTTTCCTTAGCACCAGTCCGGCGCTGGATGAGGCCCGGATGCATTTTGAAAAGGTGAAGGAGCTGACGGTAAAGCTTTCCATGGTGGAAAACTCGGCCTACCGTCTGGCCTCCAGCATCAGAAAGACCCAGAAGCGGGCCAATGCATTGAAGAACATTACCATTCCGACATACCAGAATCTGGTAACAACGATCGGGAATGCGCTGGAGGAGAAGGACCGCGAGGAGTTTACGCGGCTGAAAGTAATCAAAAGGTCAAAAACAGGTTAAGGCTTCACAGAAATTGTGAACTGTGATAAAATATAGCGAACGGCGAGGAAATTGAGTGGTGCCGGTCGCGAAAATAAGGTCAACAGGGGGGTTCAGAATGAGGAACCCCTTTGCCATTTACACAGGAAGTGAGGTCAGAATTTTGACAACTGTAAATATACATAGAAGCTGGAAAAGAAGAGTACAGTGCTTTGGTGCAGCGCTTCTGGCTATGAGCATGCTGGCGGGCTGCGGTACATCCCAGACCGCAAAACAGGCAGAGAGTGAGAGCACCGAGGAGAATCTGGTCCTGATGGAGGAGACTCTGCCGCAGACCGCGGCAGATGAGACCGTTATGGCGCTGTCGCCGGACGGTCCGCTGCTTCCGTCTGTTGAGGGCGTGGACGCAGAGTACAGTGAGCCAATCCCGGATTATCTGCGTATCGGTGAAAAACACCCGATCGTCTTAAAGCTGCAGCAGCGTCTGATGGATCTGGGCTTTATGGATAACGATGAACCGACGGATTATTACGGGGAAGTGACCCAGAGTGCAGTCAAGATCTATCAGCGCCAGAACAAGCTGGCACAGGACGGTATTATCGGTCCGGATACCCTGGAGGCGATCCTTTCCCCGGATGCCAAGTATTATGCAGCCCAGAAGGGCGATGAGGGTACCGATATTACCCGTATCCAGAGCCGTCTGTATGAGCTTGGCTATCTGGCCAGCGACAGCGAGGTGACAGGCAGCTTTGAAGATGATACCGAAACGGCGGTTATGAAGATGCAGAGCGTGAACGGCCTGGAGCAGGATGGCAAGGTCGGAAGAAAAACCATGAACCTCCTCTACAGTGAGGATGTGAAGGCAAATATGCTGGCTTACGGAGAGAAGAGCGATCTGGTTCTGGCAGCCCAGAAGCGTTTGAAGGAGCTGGGATATATGACCACCGAGCCGGATGGCAGCTACGGAAATGATACGATCATTGCAGTCAAACAGTTCCAGTCCCGCAATGACCAGATTGTAGATGGTTATCTGGGACCGGCTACCCGTGTGGCGTTAAACAGTTCTGACGCGGTTCCGAACGGTCTGGCCCTTGGAGACAGCGGTGATAACATCCAGCGGGTACAGAACCTGCTCAGTAAGCTGGGATATCTGAAATCTGCCAATGTGACCGGTTACTATGGTGAGGTGACCGAGGATGCGGTCAAGCTGTTCCAGCGCACGAATGGATTGAGTGCGGATGGTACGGTCGGTGTCATGACCATGGCAAAGCTGACCGGCGGAGATGCGAAGAAAGCACCGGCCCAACCGAAGACGAATACCAGTAAAAACAACAGCAAAAACAACAGAAAAAATAATTCAAATGGCGGAAGCAAGGGCAATTCCGGCAGCACTGCTGTTCCGAATACCGGTGGTGCCAGCGGCGGCGCGAGTGCGCTTCTGGCGGTGGCAAGCTCCAAGCTTGGCTGTCCGTATGTATGGGGCTCCAAGGGACCGAACTCCTTTGACTGTTCCGGTTTCGTGTACTGGTGCTTAAACCAGGTTGGCGTGCGTCAGAGCTACATGACTTCTTCCGGATGGAGAAACGCGGGAAGATACACCAGGATCAGCAGCTTCTCTAATCTGCGTGCCGGTGATATCATCGTTGTAAGCGGCCATGTAGGAATCGTGGCAGGCGGCGGAACGGTTATTGATGCCTCCTCCGGTAACGGTAAAGTCGTTCATCGATCCTTAAGCTCCTGGTGGGCAAATAACTTTATCTGCGGATGGAGAATTTTCTAAAACAGAATCATTTGAGGCAATGGAGTTGAGCCGGAAAATCAGAGATGGTTTTCCGGCTTTTTGTGCATACAACCATTTGAAAGATATAACTGATGAAATAAATAAAATTAGATATTTTATCAGTTATAACTTATAAAATCATATTTTTATATGAATTTATCAATTATAAATGTGCTATACTATTATCAGGGACAGGAAAGGAGGCATAATATTTATGGTGAAACGCGAAATGTATATGAAACGCATACGACCGTTTATCGGAACGGACCTAATTAAAGTCATGACAGGTATCCGCCGTTCCGGAAAGTCGGTAATGCTGGAACTGATTAAACAGGAGCTGATAGATTCCGGGGTGAGTTCATCTCAGTTTATTTCTATTAATTTTGAGAATATGAGATATACGCATCTGCAGACTGCGAAAGCATTGTACGATGAGATCAGCAGCCGTTCAGCCGGGATAGATGGAAAAATTTATCTGTTTTTTGATGAGATTCAGGAAGTAAAGGACTGGGAAAAGTGTATCAATTCGTTCCGTGTTGCGTTGGATTGCGATATTTATATTACAGGTTCTAACGCAAAACTCCTTTCTGGAGAACTGGCTACTTATCTAGCTGGGCGTTATGTGGAATTTATTGTTTATCCATTTTCATTTGCTGAATTTCTGGAACTTTATCATTCTGTTTTTCCGGAGGAAACGGTTCAGAAAAGCTTTCAGCAATATATTTTGTACGGAGGAATGCCATATCTGGCCAACATTCGTTATGCGGATGAGCCGTCCAGACAATACTTGCAGGATTTGTTTAACTCTGTGCAGCTGAAGGATATTGTAAAGCGGAATAAAATCCGGGATGTGGATTTACTGGAGCGGATCATGGCCTATGTAATGGCCAATGTCGGAAATACATTTTCGGCATCGTCTCTTGCAAAGTTTCTTAAGAGTGAACAGCGGACGGTTGCGCCGGAGACGATTCTGAATTATATCCGGTATTGCTGTGATGCTTATCTGTTTTATCAAGTGAAGCGTGAGGAAGTGCAAGGCAAGCAGATTCTTGCTTCCAATGAAAAGTATTATATTGCGGATCATGGAATCCGGGAAGCGGTGTTTGGAGGAAATGCAAAGGATATTAATCTGACGCTTGAAAACATTGTATATCTGGAACTGCTCCGCCGCGGATATCATGTTACGGTCGGCAAAAATCAGGATAAGGAAATAGATTTTGTCTGTGATAAGCGAGGGGAGAAACTCTACATTCAGGTGACCTATTTGCTTGCATCGGAAGAAACGATACAGCGGGAGTTTGGGGTATATGATACGGTACGGGATAATTTCCCCAAATATGTGGTTTCCATGGATGAATTTGATATGAGCCGTAATGGAATTAAGCATCGAAACATCCGTGATTTTCTGTTGGATGAAAATTGGGAGTGAAAACTTTCAAATTGTACCAAATCAAAAACTTTTCGAAAAAATAATTGACAAATGAAATAATGGTACTATAATGGCAGATATTCAAAGATTCACATCCAAATGCGTTGAACAGGACAAGGCTTTTTTGTCAGATGCGTTTTCAGAGAGCTTCCGGCCGGTGTGAGGAAGCAGCGCGGCAAAGGAGTTATCCCCTGCAAGCAGATTGTCTGAAATGCGAAAAGTAACGCTGGTGATACCAGGTGAAAGCAGACAGTAAGACAGTACGGAAACCCACCGTTAACAGGGCTCGTATTCATCCGGACTGAGAGACGGAGGATATGGTCAGAGAGGCTGATGGAATGTCAGCAAGGGAAGTGGTAACGCGGAGCGCGTATTTTATGATTAGCATATATGCCTTCGTCTTCCTGCGGAAAATTCTGCGGGAGGACGGAGGTTTTTCTTTTTTCCGCGTTATGGTTTTGAGAGGAGAGATCATTATGAATACACTTGTTATAGTATTAATCGCAGCTGTGTGTCTGTTCTGCGGATACACGTTTTACGGCCGCTGGCTGGCAAAGAAATGGGGGATCGACCCGAAGGCCAAGACCCCGGCAGTTGCTTTAGAGGATGGACAGGATTATGTGCCGACCGACGGCTGGACTGTTTTCGCACATCAGTTTTCCTCCATCGCAGGCGCAGGCCCTGTCACCGGTGCCATTCAGGCAGCTGCATTCGGATGGGTTCCGGTGCTTCTGTGGGTTATCCTTGGCGGCATCTTCTTCGGTGCGGTAACCGACTTCGGCGCACTGTATGCCAGTGTCAAGAATGAAGGTAAGTCCATGGGACTTCTGATCGAGAAATACATCGGCAGGACCGGACGGAAGCTGTTCCTTCTGTTCTGCTGGCTGTTTACTTTAATTGTTATCGCAGCATTCGCTGATATGGTTGCAGGTACGTTCAATGCTTACACTGTAGCAGATGGTGTGACCTCCCTTTCCCCGGCGGCACAGACCAACGGCGCGGCAGGTTCCATCTCCCTGATGTTCATTGTATTTGCCATGGTATTTGGTGTCATTCAGAAGCATCTTCATCTGACCGGCTGGAAAGAGACTCTGGCCGGACTGGCATGCACCGTTGCAGCATTTGCAATCGGTATGTCATTCCCGGTTGTAGCTGGTAAAGACACCTGGTCTTATCTGACCTTTGCTTACATCTTCCTGGCAGCTGTTATGCCGATGTGGCTCTTAATGCAGCCGCGTGATTTCATGACTACCTTCATGTTTGCAGGCATGATCATCGGTGCTGTTGTTGGCCTGGTGGTTGCGCATCCGACCATGAACCTTCCGGCTTACACCGGATTTAAGAATGCCAAGATGGGCGATATGTTCCCGATCCTGTTTGTAACCGTAGCGTGCGGCGCGGTTTCCGGATTCCACAGCCTGGTATCTTCCGGAACCTCTTCCAAGACGGTTTCCAATGAGAAGGATATGCTGAAGGTTGGTTATGGCGCCATGGTATTAGAGAGCCTGCTGGCTGTTCTGGCATTATGTGTAGCCGGTGCGGCAGCTGCAGCAGATGGTACCGCAGCAACCGGAACTCCGTTCCAGATCTTCTCTGCAGGTGTTGCAGGCTTCCTGGAGATGTTTGGTATCCCGGTTTATGTAGCACAGTGCTTTATGACCATGTGTGTATCTGCCCTGGCACTTACAAGCCTTGACTCTGTAGCGCGTATCGGACGTATGTCCTTCCAGGAACTGTTCTCTGCTGATGATATGGAGCATGCAGAGGGCTGGAGAAAGCTTCTTTGCAATAAGTACTTTTCCACTGTGGTAACCCTGGCCTGTGGCTTTATCTTAACCAAGATTGGTTATTCCAACATCTGGCCGCTGTTCGGCAGTGCAAACCAGCTGTTAAGTGCTCTGGTACTCATCACCCTGTGTGTATTCTTAAAGGTAACCGGAAGAGAGAACAAAACCCTGTTCCCACCGCTCATCATCATGCTGTGCGTTACCTTTACCGCACTGGTTGAGAGAACCATCGCCCTGGTACATGCTTTCGGTGCAGGTACCGCAGTCTTCATGGTAGAAGGCTTACAGCTGATCATTGCGATCCTGTTAATGGTACTGGGTATCATCATTGTGTACACATCCGGGAAGGAACTGTTTCAGAAGAAGGGTGTGAAGAACGCGCAGGTAAAGAATGCGTAAGAGTATATAGAATCGTAAATACAAGAAAGACGCAAGTCACAAAATATGTGGCCTGCGTCTTTTTTGAACTCAGATAGCTCATGCCGTCTGATCTGACGGAATCCAGAGAAAATGAAGATGTGGCCTATCTTGCTCAACTGAAAAAAGAGTATGGTTTGGATTGAGGGGTGTCAGATTGAAGTGAAAAGATACGCACTGCTGGATACTGACTTCATTTCCAAAACGCACTCTGTTCAAGATGATGGCGGCAATCATTTGATTGATCGGGTCATGGAATTGCCGGAGTATGAGTTCTTTTGTC
>ERZ773149.769-NODE-769-length-29338-cov-9.769969_pt1 | contig 29338 bp, 26 predicted proteins | sample MGYA00511081_ERZ773149 | MGnify/ENA primary metagenome ERZ773149 (study PRJEB29015, sample SAMEA2737846) | human gut metagenome | biome: human gut; feature: human-associated habitat; material: faeces | place: China | collected 2012 ...
TGGTGCCATGCTTATGGATGTACCGGAGGAAAAAAGTATCTGTGAAACAGGGATCTCCACAGAAAAAGCAGTGGAAGCCATTGCGTATCTGGAACAATTCCCGGTGGCTGTATATGTCCATACAGACAGAGGTACTTTCCGGGCAGAGGGATGGGAGAAAACAGGGCTTTCTGAGAAATATCCTTATATCAGGTTCAGCGAGGGAAATGTAAAAGATCTGGGAGAGTTTTTAAGGACCAGCGGAGTAAAAGTGATGAAAATGGGTGCTCATGTCTTAAAAGATGGACTGGCACAGGAACTTCTGGAAAAAGGAAGCCCCATACCGGGTATCGTATTTCTGCGCACCGGAGATGGGATCATAGAATTAAACTCTATCCATGCCTCCAAAGGAAATGCACTGTGTACACTTTGTGAAAAATTGGGGATAAGTATGGAAAATGTGCTGGCTATTGGGGATAACGAGAATGATATTTCCATGCTTAAACATGCAGGAGTATCCGCAGCTATGGAAAATGCAGAGGACGATGTGAAAGAAGCGGCAAAATTTGTGGCTGGAAATAACGAAGAAGATGGCGCTGCACGGTTTTTGGAAGAGTGGGTGCTGTAAATTAGGATACTTTTGGTGAAAATGTGTACTTGCATGTATAGCCACTATACATGTTATACTCCATTTATTAGTAAAGATATAGGTTCAGAAACTATATCAAATACCAAGGAGGAAAAAATATGCCGCCGGTTATTTTTTCAGTTATAGTTGGAACAGCAATCGGGCTGGCGCTGCATCTGGGTGACTGGATCCAGAAAGGGGCGGTGCAGATGAACCGGCTGATCATGGGACTGTTTAGCCGGACAGGAGATGAGAAAGCAGATAAAGAGTTTACGGCAGCAATGATAACGGTTATCGTGTTATTCTGTGCCAGTGGAACGGGTATTTATGGTTCTATTGTTGCTGGAATGGAGGGAGATCACAGTATTCTGCTTGCAAAATCTATTCTGGATCTTCCTACAGCGATGATCTTTTCCTGCAGTATGGGGATTATCGTAGCATTTATCGCGATTCCCCAGTGCCTGATCTTTTTGCTGCTGTTTTTCCTTGCTGGTGTTATTTTTCCATTGACAACACCGGAAATGATCAGTGATTTTAAGGCCTGTGGAGGTGTTTTACTTATCGCAACGGGATTTCGCATGGCTAAATTAAAAGATTATCCTATTGCGGATATGATACCGTCTATGATCCTGGTAATGCCGATGAGCTGGCTGTGGGTTAATTATCTGCTGCCGTTGGTGAGCTAAACGATAAAGATCAGAAAACACTGATTCAGTCAGATATAATTTGGGGCTTTTTATGAGTATAGCGGCTATGTATTAATGGGAGGGGAAAATAAGTTGCATGCATGAAAAAACTGTGATAATCTACTGATATAGGATTCCTCTGTAGTATGGAGGAAAAATGAGCAAAAAAACATTGGAAGAATTGGTATTTCATGACGATTTTATGTTTGCAGCTGTTATGATGGATGCAGAAAACTGCAGATGTTTTCTGGAACGTGTGTTGGAAATTAAGATTGAAAAAGTAGAGATCAGTACAGAACATGGTTTCTTCTTTAAAGAAATCCATAAGAAGTTATATGTATAAGGTCACATTTGCATTAGTGAGTGTGATCTTAGTTAGCGTACTTGTTTTGAGTATTGCAAATGAGCAGAGCCGGGCTCGGGAAACGGCTGATAAGATATTTCAGCAGATGGACAAGATACTGGAAGAAAACGGAAAAGAAATGGAACGCCTGCGGAAAGAATATTCACAGAAATGTCTTCATGATGCAGAGACCATTGCCTATATACTGGAGAAGAATCCGAAAGCCAGGTATGACCGGGATGAATTGCGCAAGATCGCGAAATTCATAGAAGTAGATGAGATCCATATTATTGATGAACGGGGAGAGATCGCTTCCGGAACTCACCCCCCGTTATTATGGCTATAACTTTGATTTCGGGGAGCAGATGCGCTTTTTCAAGCCTATGTTGAATGATAAGGGCATGAAAATGGTGCAGGGGATTAAGCCTAATACTGCGGAAAATAAATTGATGCAGTATTCTGCAGTGTGGAACAGCACTGGTGAATTTATTGTAGAAGTAGGATTTGAGCCAGTTAATGTATCAAAGGTAACCGCCAAAAATGAACTTCCCTATATCTTTTCTCAGCTTTGCGTCAATCCAGATAAATGAGAAAGTGGATGTCCACAGCAGCAAAGAATTTTATGAGTTAAGCCGTTATATCAATGAAATGCTCCACAGCCTTTTGGTCAATGACAAGAAAATGGCCTATGTGCTGGGAAAAACAGATATGCGTATCGGCGTATATGAATACAATCAGCAGATGAAAAGATGTATGAAGATAAGAGAATGCGTAAAAACATGGCAAAAAAGGCTTAAAGGAGTGAAAAATCTATGCTGACATCAGAGCAGAAAAATAAAATAAATGAGATCGTTCAGGAATTTAAGGAAGCGGCGGATTTTTACCGTATGGAGTATTCCGAAGATCTTATGGGGATGTTCCGGGATTTTGGGTGTATGCTGTTTGAAGAATGCGCAGTAAAGAAGAAAGAAGACCCAATGATGAAAAGACTTTTGGGGTATCGTCAGTTATTGAGAGGTACGGTGAATCGTCAGCTTATGGCAGTATCGGCTGAATTGTCCCGCTGGTGGAATGATCCGTTTTCCGGGGAAATGTTTCAGGCGACCCTTTCACAGATCTTTCATTTCTGTCTGTTCAGCAAAGGCGGCAAAAACCGTTATCTCCTTCCGTTAGAGACAGCGGATCCTCTTCTTCATCTGATCACAATTCCGGAAGGGCTTATGGGGCCTGGCGATGGTGCAGTGGTTTTGGATACCCAGTGCGGCGCAGGAAGCCTGCTGATGGCTGTTTCCAGATATTTAAAGGATCCAAAGCTTATTGGCTGTGAAAAGGATGAAGAATTGTGGGCTGCAGGCTTCATTATGTCACAGCTTCTGGGAATCAAAATGGAACTTCATCTGGAAGATGAGACACCGGCTGATGTATATGAATCCTGCGACCTGGTGATCAGTAATCCTGTTTATGGAACAGATACGATAAAAGACGAGGCACTGGCGGAGGCACTTCCGGCGGAATTAAGGACGGTAAGAGGCCGTTATCACATGGAACTGATCCGCAGTATGCAGGCTTTAAAATATGATGGAAAAGCCATGCTTATTGTTCCCAACAGCTTCCTGTTTGCGAACCGGACAGAAAGCGTGAAAGTGCGAAAATGGCTTCTTCAGTCCTATTCCCTGGAAGCAGTGATCGGGCTGCCGGAAGATACGTTCCAATACAGCGGTGTCCGTTCCAGTGTCATGGTATTCAGTAAGCCATTTATGTCCGGCGGCTGGGAAGGACATACCCAGCGGGTGCTGTATTACAGTCTGGAAAAGCAGGAAGACAAAGAAAAACAACAGCAGGAATATGACTGTCTGGAAGAGGTTTGGCGCAGCAGAGACAGTTATTACGGGAAATGGGAACGCAGCCGCAGGGAAAAGGCAGTGAAAAACCGCAATGGTGTGAAGGTGCCGGCTGGCTGGCAGTATAATGGTTTCTGGTTTGCCGGTGCAAATGAGATCGAGGCGGGAAAATGGAATCTTTTGCCGGAAAATTACAGACCGGAGGAACAGATCGATCTGGAAATAGAAGATCCGGCCCTTCTTTTGCAGGAGATGCTTAAGGAGCAGGAAGAGATCACAAAGGAGTTAAAAGAACTGCTTAAGGAGGTCGGCTAAAAGTGGAGAAGATGGAAAACTGGAAGCAGAGGCCTTTAAAACAGGTGGTATCCAGATGGATCAGAGGAATCACATTAAACCGTTCAAAAACAGATTATTATACAAAGAATCCCCAGCCGGAAAGCTTTCCATGGGTACGGGTGGGGGATATAAAAGAAGAATATATTTCAAAAACGGAAAATTACCTTACCAAAGAGGGAGCAGATCAGATTCCGTGGCTGGTAGTGCCGGAAGGTGCTGTTTTGCTTTCTGTATCGGGAACCATTGGGAAAGCGGCTATTGCAGGCTGCGATATGGTTGTGAACCAGGCGATTCAGGCAATGGTCTTTGACGAAGAGCAGATCTTGCCGGAATACGGGCTGTATTATCTGGAATTTTACCGTCCATGGCTGATCCAGCGGGCTAATACAGTGACGATCCCTAATCTGACGAAAGAGCAGTTATCTGGTATTCCTGTGGTATTTCCCTGTCTAAAGGAACAGCAGGTCATCGTAGATCAGTTAAAAAGGGCCAGAAAGCTGGTAAAACGGTGTCAGTCATCAGAAGAGACATTGAATATCATCCTTGAAAATGTGCTTGGAAAGCTTGTCAGGTCTGCTTTAAAAGAAGGAAAAATAAGCCGGGATGAAGAGTCTCTTTTTTCTGAACTTCGCCCTGTATGGAATTCTCTGTATAACCGGATGCTGCCGGATAAAGGAGAAAGTGACTTCTTTGTGCCGGTACTTTCCCAGGAAGAACAAAGTGAATTTTTAAAAACGATCCAAAAGACGGAAGTATTAAGAAAACGGTTACATAAAATGCAGCAGCTGGGAGAGCGGTATTTGAAATCTATGTTGTCTTTGGCGTTTACATCCGGATTGACAGAAGATTTCAGAAAGCAGGAAGACCTGCCGGATCCACTTCCATCTTTGTTTAAGGAAAGCTATGGGATTGGTGCGGTGCGAAGCGTCAGCCAGCCGACAGAAGGCATTACTGACTGGCAGAGCCGTATTCCAAAGCAGCTGCAGTCTCTTTTTACGATGCTGTCTGATTTTCAGATGGAGATCCTGCGGATCTATGCCCAGTCACAGGAAGCAATGCCGGTCCATACGGTGTTTAAGCAGATCCACAAAAAAGGGTATTCGGTACAGGATGCCCTTGCATCGGCAAGATTATTAGAAGCGCTGGGATTTCTGGAAAAGACGGTTCCTCAGAAGCTTTATATGGGAGAAAAAGAAGTGCGTGACAGTGCAGGTCATCCTATTACCATACAGAAATATCAGATTCTGGATACCAGGGAGGTCTGAGATAAAACATGAAACTGGAATACTTATACATAGATGGTTATAAAGGACTGAAACGCCTGAAATTGCAGTTTAAGGAACAGGCAGGTGTGGTGCCGTTGGATTTTTTGATCGGCTGCAATGGCTCTGGAAAATCCAGTGTGTTAGAGGCAGTGGGACTTATTTTTACCCGTATTATGCAAAATGAGCTGCCGGGATTTATTTTTGAATTAAAATACCGGATGCCGGACGGAACGGGTATTTATGTAAAGCCGCAGAAAAAGGGGTTTTGTGATACTTTTGGGCGGCGGAGAAAATTATACGTGGAACTGGAAAAAAATGGAAAAACTCAGCAGTTATATTCCATACCGGACCAGTATCTGCCAGACCGTATTATCTCCTATTGTTCAGGAGCAAACAGCTCCATGGAAGATATCCTGATCTGTTCTCCAAGAGCTTCTCTTGCCAGTGATCTGTATGATCTGTCACTGGCCATGGGCGCTGGAGCAGGAGAAGATCCGGGATCTGGAAATGAAGAACATCCGGGAGAAACCAGAGTGGCTCAGGGTGAGGCGGCAGAGGAGATATTATCCTTTTATGAACGACTGGATGTTAATCCAAGGGTACTGTTTCTGGATGCAGTCACATCTAAATTTATCTTGCCGGCATTGTTTGCAGTGATGCCTTTTGATATGCAGGATAATAATATCAGCGAAAAGGCGCTGGGGTATGCTTCCCTTAGGAAAAAACTTCTGAAGCGGTTAAATATTCGTCTGATCCCGGCGGCATTTTCACTGAGGATTGACGATACAAAACTGGAAGAAGCAGCAGACCGGCCTCAGATCAGCATTTTGCGGCGGCTTTTAAGCCAGGATACAAAGGGGGCGGCTTTAAGCAACTGCGTGATCCACAGGACATCTGCGGATCGTACAGAAGAGGATGGAAGTCTTGCAGGGGAAACGACAGCGGTGTTTTTGTTTGATTCCTGGGAAGCGGATGGGGAGAAAGTATTTTATCACCCCATGCTCCAACGCTATTTTGATGGAAATCCATTTTCTCTTATCTCGACTCTTCTCACTGCGTGGAGAGAAGGTGTGATCCGTGAGATCCATTTTTCCTACCGTAACGGGGATGAACGGGGCTTATATGAAATGGAAGACTTAAGCGATGGAGAATTAATGTGGCTGGCCCGCATTGGTCTGATCCTTATGGCCCAGAATCACTGCGGGGAAAATACATTATTCCTTTATGATGAGCCGGATGTACATTTTAACGATGACTGGAGCCGGGATTTTGTCCGCTTTGTTTATTCTATGTGCAGTATGGATGGAAAAAGCGGAAATGAATTTCTGGTAGCCACTCATTCTGATCTGATCTTAACAGATGCCATGCGGTCGCAGATCCATTTGTTTGAGAATCCTACAGGTTCTAAAACAGAGGTGAAGGATCTGGAGATCTCCACGTTTGCGGCAGGCCGCGACAGCATTTCCAGACAGGTATTTAAAGCATCTGCCATTGGCGGATTTGCATCGGATTCTGTAAAAACATATATGGAAGAGAAGGATCCGGATAAGCTGAAAGACGCTATTTCAAAAGTAGGTCCGGGTTATCAGCGTTTCCGTCTGCAGGAACAGCTGTATGCGCTGTTAGAAAAAGGAGATACAGTACACGGATAAACGCTTTTGGAACAAAAGGGAGTGATACAGGATGTTCTGGAACATAGATGTTAAGGAGCAGGAGCAGGACTTAATGGCGATCAGCCGGTTTCTGCTGTCTGTTTTTGAGTTTGCGGCAGGTCAGCCGGGAAATATTTTTCCAGAGAAGGACTGGCTGGATTTTGCAGGAAAGGATGGAGCCTGGTTCTACCGGCTTTATGAGCGTGACACGGAAAATGGAAAGAACATGCGCCGGGCAGTGGACCGGCTGTTCCGTATGGAACAGGGGATGCGGGAAACCATCTATAAAGCCATAAAGCATGATATGGAATTTATGGATAAGCAGGCATGGAAGAACGGCAGGTTCAGCCTGGAAAGTGACCAGCTTCCGGATGCGGCCCAGAAGATATTAAAAGACTTCTTCGGATATTTCTATGATGTAGTCCTTTGTACCACCCATTTTCATTTAAATGAACTTTCTGATCCCATGTACAGCAGAAAGGAACTGGCTAAGGATTATTTTAAAGGGAAAAATAAGAAGATACGCCGGATCTGTCCGGTGTGTTTAAATACTATTTCAAACGGGGAGACAGACGAGGATGTGGAACATTATTTCCCCAAATCCAAGTACCCATGTTTATGTCTGCACCCATATAACCTGTATTTTTGCTGTTCCACCTGCAACAGCCGTTTCAAAGGAACCAAAAGTCCCTTAAAGGGAAAGCAGAGGAACCTTGGAAGTATATTTTTGCCCTATCTGGATACGGTAAAAGAACAGGTACAGCTGGAATTTGAGAATCCGCCGGATGCAGACAGTGAGATAGTAAAGCTGCATCCGGTGCAGGATGGGGATCCAAATGCCGGTGAAAAGATAAAGGAATTTAACCGTTTGTTTTCACTGGAAGAGCGCTGGAGCGGGCAGCTGGAAGATTATTATATGAATCTTTATCTGTGGTATCAGGAAAAGATAAAGGAAAAATCAGGGGAAATGAGTCTGGAGCAGTTAAGGGAAGAACTGGAAGCAGATATAGAGCGGAACCGGATCATGCAGTTTGTTCAGCCGGGCAGATATTTAGAGGGAGAATACACGAAGTGGATCGCCAGAAAGCAGCTTAAGGCATTTTATGAGGAGATCAAATGATCTTGAGGTGTTTTTGTAAAAAGAATCACAGGATAAAGAGAAAGCCTGACATTTCTGCAGTAGTTCAAAGAAGAATGATCGTAAGCAGGGATGTCAGGCATTTCTTATGTGTTTACAACTGTTTTCCAGTGAGCATTTCATAGCTCTGGAGATATTTATCAATGGTCTTCTGTACTACATCTTCCGGCAGAGTCCAGTCATTTCCCGGATGGGAGGTCAGCCAGTCACGTGCAAACTGTTTGTCAAAGGATGGCTGGGAATGACCTGGCTCATAGCCATCTGCAGGCCAGAAACGGGAACTGTCTGGAGTCAGCATTTCATCGCCTAAAACGATATTTCCCTCTTCGTCCAGACCAAACTCAAACTTGGTATCAGCAATGATGATGCCCTTGCTTAAAGCGTAATCAGCGCACTTCTTGTAAAGAGCAATGGTGTAATCCCGCAGTTTGGTGGCATATTCTTTGCCCTTTCCAGGGAAGTATTTCTCCAGGTGGTCAATACTCTGCTCATAGGAGATATTTTCATCGTGATCGCCGATCTCAGCTTTGGTAGAAGGTGTGAAGATCGGTTCAGGCAGTTTATCAGATTCTTTTAAGCCTTCAGGCAGCTTAATGCCGCAGACCGTACCGTTTTCCTTGTAGCTCTTCCAGCCGCTTCCGGTGATGTAACCGCGGACAATGCATTCCAGTGGAAGCATGGTAAGTTTCCGGCACATCATGCTCTTGCCTTCGTACTCAGGAGTCTGGAAAAATTCCGGCATATCTTTTACGTCAGTAGAGATCATATGGTTTGGAAGAATGTCCTTTGTATAATCGAACCAGAACTTGGACATCTGGGTCAGAACGGTGCCTTTCTTGGTCACTGTATTATGGAGAATCACATCAAAGCAGCTGATGCGGTCGGTAGCGACCATGATCAGGCTATCGCCGTTGTCATAGATCTCACGTACTTTTCCTTCTTTAACTGGCTTCATCTTTCTACCTCACAATGTTTGAATTTTAATTAAATGGGATTTTTTTGTTATCTACCTATAGAATATACGTAAAAATTTTCAAAAATCAATAGTATAATTAATTTTTGTGAAAAATGACGTATGATATATAAGTAAAACTAATTAACAAAGTAAGGGAAACTCTAATAAAAGGATATTTGCAATCCCTTTTGCGCAGGGAAAGCAGGATTTTTCCCGGATTGGATTAAAACGGTAAAAAAGAGAAGATCCTTTCTGCAAGCCGTCTTGCGGGAATGGAAGTGACCAGTTCCAGAACTACACAGGCCATTCCGGCGGATAGGAGCAGACGATTGACCAGTCCCTGGGAAGAGCAAAGCCGCAGGGAGAAGCCACGCTTCATAGGCCAGATCAGGCGCAGTCTCCGGTAATTTAACAGATCCAGTGCCAGGTGGGAAGCATAGGCAATGGCGAAATAGGGAGCTGCATCCGGATAGATCACATCCATGCAGGCCGTAAGCATGAACATGGACAAAAGGGAGTGCATAAAAGATCGGTGTGGCTGTCCTGAACCATAGGTGCAGATGATGATAAAAGCCATGGCACCAGTAAGAAGTCTTGCAATGCTGCTGTTTCTCATAAGGCGTTCATAGATACCTACGTGAAATTTATAGTCAGCGAAAATAACTACGGCAGTAACAGCAATGGCTGCTGTCATGATCTTGTCGGCCTCTTTGTGGGCCTGAGAGGTTCCTGAGTCAATATCGCTGATCATGCCGCCAATAGCAGCAGCCCCCGCACCAGCCACTAAAGTGGACATGGAGGAAGGCTGCATGATTGCTAAAGCAGCGGATATTCCTATAAAAAAATGGGTTCTTCCAAGCATGTTAAAAATTAATCCTTATCTAAAAAATGAGGCTCCATTTTGCTGCAGCCTGTTAAGTATAAAATTCCCAGATATTTACATTTCAAAGGGTACTTCCGATTGTATCTTATCCATGCCGGAAAATCAAATGACGTTTCTCTTAATATTTATTTTATCAGCATTCCCGTGCCGAAACTGTAAAACAGAATGCACCATGGTTTAGCCAGAAGGATGATAAGGACAAATTTTTTCACAGACATATTGATCAGGCCGGAAAAGTAGCATAAATAGTCATCCGGCGCTAAAGGCAAAAGAATGGAAAGTTCAAAAAGCACATCGTAGCTTCTGGCTTTCCGGATTCGTTCTGTCCATACTTTATATTTTTTAGAAGGAAATATAGCATCTACCAGGGAGATCCCATAACGCTTTGCCAGAAGGAAAGCGATAATGGAACCGGCGCAGATGCCGATGTAATTATAAACAAATCCGCCTGTACTGCCGAAAAGCAAAGCACCTGCCACACAGCCGATAAATCCTGGCAGAACAGGAACTACCACCTGAAATGCCTGTATAAATACAAACACAAAAGGCGCAAACAGCCCAAAACTGCGTATATAAGACTGAAATGCATCGATGGATCTAAAGTGGCCGTTGAGCCAGGCATGAATGATAAACAGACACAAAAACAAGCTGATCACAATGGCACCGCGGCTCAGCCATTTATATAAAACAGAGCTTTTCACTGTTAAGACCTCCTTGCTGATCACAAGCTGCATTTGTTACAGTTCAGCCTTGTATCTTCTTGCCCGCTTGCAGCGGACAAGAAGCTTTGGGCGTCTGCCTTATGAAGATTTAGCGCCAGAAGTACTTATGAAAACAAGTTTTCAACGTGCGTTTGTCCCTAAATCTTCGCAAGGCTGAACTGTAAACTACATTTTAAAACAATAGAAAATAATTGTGAAGTAAATTTGTAGGAAAGCTTAAGAATGGTATAAGTTTGCATTAAAAAACAAAAACCATCAAAATGATGATATTTTAAGCTAAAAAGTCATCATTTTGATGATTTTTGGATGAACTTACACCTCATGATAAAACTCACACACCATAGGATAAATGGTCTTATATTTCTTATATACAGGTTCATAGGCTTTTACTGCGTCGGGATCCGGGTTTAAAACAGTGCAGCCGCCTTTTTCTTCCAGTACATGGATAAAGGACTGATAATCGGGGATCATGCCTTCAGCCAGGAACACGCTGGATGCAATGGCAAGAGCGGGAAGCAGGTCCGGGTCTTTGTATACATGGACAGGAAGACCCATTACATTGCTTAAGATCTGACACCAGGCAAGTTCCCTTGCGCCGCCTCCGATGATGGAAAGCTTTACTGCCGGGTGGTTAAACAGTTCTAAGCCGTGGCGGATGGAAAAGGCAACGCCTTCTAATACACTACCTGCCATGTCTGCGGCAGAGGTATCCTGACTTAAGCCAAGGAAAGAGGCACGGATATGGCTGTCCATAATAGGGAAGCGTTCGCCGGTAAGATAGGGAAGGAAAAAGACACCGTGGCTGCCGGGAACATGTTCTTTTAAAAGCCTGGAAATGTAGGCAAAATCAGGTGTGTGATCCAGTTCTCTGGAAAGGATACGGGCAATAAAACGGTGTACATTTCCACCGTTTAAAAATGGCACTACATTGATGTACAAGTCTTTTTGCATGGCTGCCAGGTTAAACCCTCCGCCTTCACTGTCCATACGTCCTTTTGAAACGGCGGCTACCCAGCTGGAAGTACCTAAGTTTACATTGTATTCCCCAGGAGCCAAAATCCCGCTTGCAAGGGTGGTAGCCCCGGCATCTCCTGTGCCTGCGTAAACTTTCGTGCCAGGCAGATAGCCGGTAGCAGAAGAGCCATCTTCTGTTATCACGCCTGCAAGTTCGTGGGAATGGAGCAGTTTTGGAAATTTGTCTGTATCCAGTCCGGCACCCTGGATCAGGCGCTCAGACCATATTTTGTGTTCCAGATCCATAGCTCCCGCTGTAGCGCAGGCTGTCATATCACCGATAAAATTCCCGGTTAGTCTGGCAACCACATAATCTTTGGAGCTGATGAGAAAAGCAGCAGCTTTTTCATAAATCTTCGGCTGTTTTTCTTTTATCCACAGGATTTTTGCAAGAGGCATGGAACCGTCGAAATGGTTTCCGGTGATAGCAGTAATGGTATCTCTTCCAACTGTTTTTTCAATCCTTTCCGCCTGTATTCCTGCACGTCCGTCAGAGTAAAGAATGGCATTGCCTAAGGCCTTTCTGTCACTTCCAACAGGAATTACGTCCTGCATCTGGCCGGAGAAAATAAGGGCGGAGATTTCATTTGCAGGTATTTTCTTTAAAAGAGAGTGGGATAATGCGCAGAAAGCACTGTACCATTCTTCTGGATCCTGTTCTTTATATCCATTATTTTCTATGGTATGGATCACCTGGCTCCCTGTAAAAACAGGTTCTCCGTTATCACGTACAGCAACCGCTTTTACCGCGGTGGTCCCAATATCAAAGGTTGCAGCTAACATATCGTTACCTCCTGGATTCTGCCTGTAATATTTCTTTCAGAATGAATCTCTTATCAGTTCTTTCCGGCGCCGACTTTCTGGATCACAACAGCCAGTATAATGATGCCGCCGGTGATGATATTCTGCATAAAACTTGGCATCTGCAAAATAGTCAGACCGTTGGCTAAGACCGCCAGAACAGCAGCGCCGATCAGCGTTCCAACTACGCAGGGAACCCCGCTTTTGGAAACAGTGCAGCCGATAAATACAGCTGCATAAGACTGGAGAAAATAACCTTGTCCGACAGTTGTGTTTGCGGAACCTACTCTGGATGCTACCAGTGCCCCTGCAAGGCCTGCAATGGCTCCGCACAGGGAAAATGCCAGTACCCGGTAGCGGAAAATCGGGATTCCGGCTACCTCAGCTGCTTCCTTGCTGCCGCCGATGGCGTACAATTTGCGGCCTGGGGCAGTATGTCCCATAAAGATATAAAAAATAAGGTATAAAATAACGGCAACTAAAGTGATAAAGGGGATCCCGGCAATCTTTAAAATACCAGGAATGGTAAATTCCTTTGGAATGCCGTTAAATACCGTTGTGCCTCCGGTCAGTCCATAGATCACACCGTCTAATACAGTTCCCATACCAAGAGTAGTGATAAAAGAAAGAATCTGAAAACGGGCAACTACAATACCGTTTATGCAGCCAACCAAAAGGCAGATCACAGCGGCGATCAGGAAACAAAGGCCCACAGGAATCTGGCGGATAGATAGTAAAGCAGCGATCACGCCTCCAAGGCTTACAATGTTTCCAATGGATAAGTCAAATTCATTGATGGTCATAACGAAAGTCGCGCCCAGAGCTACCATGGCTAACGGAGCTGCCTGTCTGCTGATATTAAGAAAGTTTTTAACTGTGCAGAAAGAGGCGGGGCGGAGAATGGAAAAAATAAGGATAATGACTGCCAGTGCAGCTACAGTTCCATAATGTTTAAATGCTTTCATTTTCATGTATTTCCTCTCTTTCTGCTTCATAACAGCAGGCTAGTATGTCTGCTGGCTTTAAATTCTTATTTGGAAAGATCTTGCGTATTTTGCCTGATGCCATGACCGCGATCTCATCGGCAACTTCCAGAAGCTCTGTAAGATCTGAAGAAACGTAGAGAACTGCTTTATTTTCTGCTGCCTGTGTGCGCAGGAGATTGTGGATCTGCTGTCTGGTGGCTACATCTACTGCCTGTGTGGGTTCATCACACAACCATATGGAGGGGAATGTAAGCAGAGCTTTTGCAAATACCACTTTCTGCTGGTTGCCGCCGGATAATTCACAGGCGGGCTGGAAAGTGCCGGTGCAGCGGATCTTTAAGGCATTTATCATGTTTTTCGCAGCAGCAACCGCATCTGTCTTTGAAAACAGGCCCTTTTTGGAATAATGGTCAATGGAAGATAAATTCATGTTTTCTTCTACTGTAAAGGACGGGATCATAGCCATCCGCCGCCTGTCTTCACAGATAAAAGCGATGCCTTTTTGAATAGAACCTACAGGTGTTGGCTTTTTGATATTTTCCTTGCCTATCTGAATGCTTCCGCCGGATATACGCCGGATGCCATAAATACATTCCAGAAATTCCGTCCGTCCACTGCCGCAAAGACCAAACATGCCGGTGATGCGTCCGGCGTGGACCGTAAGACTGGCGTCTTTTACAATGTGGTCGGCAGAAGAGAGGTGAGAGATGGTGAGTGCGGGGGTGGCGGAAAGGGTATTTTCAGCGGCTGGCCCAGAAAATGTGGTTCTGGAAGCATTTGCACCGGATCCACTTCCTTCCTCATTCCCACTCATCAGCCGAACCAGTTCCTTCTGGCTGGTGGAAGCTGTGTCACAGGTAGTTACCAGCATTCCGTTTCTAAGTACTGTCACCCGGTCTGTCAGCGTCATGATCTCTTCCAGTCTGTGGGTCACATAAAGGACTGCTGTTCCCTTTGCCTTCAGGTTCTTTATAATAGAGAATAATAAATTCGTTTCTTTATCAGAAAGTGAAGCCGTGGGTTCATCTAAGATCATTAATTTACAGTCACTCATCATAGCCCGAAGGATCTCTACACATTTTTTCTGAGCCGGAGTCATCTGGAAAATGGATTTCTTCAGGTCTAAATGGATCCCCAGCTCTTCGCCTTTCTTTTTGGCTGCCTGTTCCATTTCCTTCCACTGGATCAGACCGCCTTTCCGTGGATAAGGACGTCCAAGCCAGATGTTTTCCAGTGCGGAAAAAGCAGGTATGAGCACATGATCCTGGAAGATGATATTAATGCCCAGTTTTCGGCTTAGCACCGGGTTCAGGTCAGCAGGAAAAGGAGCCCCATTCCAGGTTAATTTCCCGCTGCTTTTTGTATACACGCCGCCTAAGATTTTGATAAAAGTAGACTTTCCGGCGCCATTTTCTCCTACCAGGCCGTGGATTTCTCCCTCTTCTATAGAGAAGTCCAATCCTTTGAGGGCATATACACCATTAAATGTTTTGTCCAGTTTCTTTGCTTCTAACAGCATTTTTGTCACCTGCCATTTTCCATGATCTGATCGTAATCCATATCAGCAATAATTCCTCGCACCCCGTTTAAAAGTGCAGGGGATACATTTGTTATTACTGAGCATTTTCCTGGGTAATAAGCTCTGCGGGAGCATACATTTCACCTTTTTCAATGGTTTCTCCTGCGTAATATTTTTCCATCTGCTGGCAGACGATGTCAGCCATGCCTTCAAAATTCTGTTTTACCGTTGCTTTTAAACAGGAACCATCTTTGATCATCTGTACAGCCTGTTCATTTCCGTCTACTCCGGTTACGATCACTTCCGTACGTCCGGCTTCTTCTAAAGCTTTCGCAGCGCCGATGGCTGGTTCATCCCATGCTGCAAAAACAGCAGTGATGGAATCTTTATCAGGATTTGCAGTCAGCAGGTTAGCGGTGATCTCCTGCGCGTCATTAATAGGCTGTTCAGCTGGGACATGCTGTTCGGTGATCAGCTTAATGTCCGGATATTCCTTAATAATGTCATCAAAGGCTTCACAACGTTTCACAACACCAGGGTGAGGTCTGTGGGTCAGTGCGATCACAGTGCCTTTGCCGCCCATCAGGTCATCAAAAAGGTAGCGGACGATCAGTTCACCCATCTGATAGTTGTCGCTGGTGGCATTGACCTGCATTCCGTCGATAAAGCCGCTGTCACAGCCAAATACCGGAATATCGGCATCGAAAGCTTCTGTCAGCTGATTTGCCACCTGATTGGGGTCTGCACTTACCAGGACAATGCCGTCAGTACCGGAAGAAACAACATCTTCAATGCGGCTTGCAAGTTCGGCAAAATCATTGGCAGTGTCGATCACAAACACTTCTGCGCCTTCAGCCTCTAAATTATCCTTGATAAAGCCAGCCATCTGATTGGTAGTGACAGAAGTAAGGTAAGGTGTCATAACGGAGATTTTTTTACCTGCAAGAGCAGCACCGCCTGCATCGTTTGTGTCTGTTTTACTGGAGTCAGCATTTTCAGAGCCTTTTTCTGCATCAGCGGTGGTTTCTGCCTGTGCAGTGGTTTCAGCTTTTGCAGCCGTAGTTTCCTCTGCTTCTGTAGAACAGCCAGTAAGCAGGATGCCGGTCAGTGCTGCCACAGCAGCCAGAGTTAAGAAATTGCGCATTTTTTTCATAATGTGTGTCCTCCTTTAATTTAAGATTCCGAGAGTACATTAAGATAAAAAAAGTCCCGGACATAGTTTTTACTATGCCGGGACGAATCTGTTCGTGGTGCCACCCGAATTCACAGATCTGATTTTATACCGAAGGAATCTGATATAAAATAAAAAAACGGATATTCCCATAATCGGAATATCCGCCACCAATCTGTCTCATGTTCAGAGTACGAAAATACTCTTATCCTTTAACGCAGGAAACACGGCCGCAGCTACTTGTTTTCACGTTCGCCTGGCGTCTCACAAACCCATTCCATAAGGAACTCCATACTGCTTTCCACCACCAGCAGCTCTCTGTGATTTCATTCCAGATGTACTCTTTTTGCTCATCGACGTTGCTTTGAAATTTTATGGTAATAACGTAGCATAATTTATAGTGACTGTCAATTATAAATCTCATAAAATTAAAAATTGATTTATTTGGTCTTTTTTAAAGATTTTCTAAAGATTGCGCAAATTTCGTTGACCGGGAAAGAGTTATGCAGTAACATGGTAATAACGGAAAAGAAATTCTAAGCCGTAAAAACGAAAACGGAGGAATACGAAATGACAAGAGCGGAACTGAAACGGAACGCGCGGCAGAAACTGGGAGGCAAACTGTTTGGTTCTAACTGGGTCAATGCGGTTCTTGTAATAGCTATTTTTTATATACTTACAGGTACAGTCAATGGCATCGCTGGTTTTGGAAGTTTGATCATGCTGGTGCTTGGCGGCCCTTTAAGCTATGGAGTAGCAAAATTGTACTTACAGCAGTGTGATAATGGGCAGAAAATGAATCCGGGAGAGATCTTCAAGGGATTTTCCGAAGACTTTGGCGGAAACTTTATTCTGTATCTGTTAAGAACCGTCTTTATTGCTTTATGGTCTTTGCTTTTAGTGATTCCTGGAATCGTAAAGATGTATTCTTACTCTATGGCATTTCTGGTAAAGGCAGATCATCCGTCCTATGACTGGAGACAGTGCCTGGATGCAAGCCGGGAACTGACCTACGGACATAAGTGGGAATTATTTATGCTGGATCTCAGCTTTATTGGCTGGGAGATCGTGGGAAGCCTGTGCCTGGGAATCGGTACATTCTGGGTAAATGCCTATAGAGAGGCTACCATCGTAGAATATTACAGATATTGGGACAGCAATCAGGTGATCGATCGAGATATGGATTATTGATCTGGATGTTCTCTCAAAGGAATATCATTCATTAGGAAAATAAAAACAGCGGATACACTTCAGAATAGAGTGTACCCGCTGTTTTCTGTTTTAATGCTGATCCTTATACTGCTGCAGTGCAATTGCCAGCTGATCCGGGCAGGAAGTTGGGCGTGGGCCGCACTTAATGCCTTTTAAGCGCTTGATAGCTTCGTCGATATCCATTCCTTCAACCAGTGCTGCAACACCCTGGGTATTGCCGGAGCAGCCGCCTACGAAGTGAACATCCGTTACCTTATTGTCTTTTACTTCAAAAGAGATGGCTCTTGAACAGACGCCATGAGTTGTATAATTCATCATAAGTACCTCCTGATTTTTATAAATGGCCAACAGAAAAGTGTGCCGGTCAGTTCTTGACGGGCAGAAGCCAAACTGTTACCATGTATCTGTGTACGTTTCTATTTGTACACATGTATAACGTTACGGTTCATGTTGTTGCATGACCAGCAACAGTGTACCTTTCATTATGCTTCATGTAAATAAGATTGTCAAGTTGGAGGAAAAGAATGATCGGAATTATCGGGGCCATGGATGAAGAAGTGGCAATGTTAAAGGAAAAACTCACAGAGGTTCAGGTAGAAACAAAGGCTGCTATGGACTTTTATAAAGGAAAATTAGAAGGAAAGGACGTAGTAGTAGTCCGTTCCGGTATTGGTAAGGTAAATGCGGCAATGTGCGCCCAGATCCTGGCAGATGTATACCATGCAGATCATGTGATCAACACAGGTATCGCCGGTTCCCTGAAAGCAGAGATCAATATTGGTGATATCGTATTGTCAACAGATGCACTGCAGCATGATATGGATGCGCAGGCATTTGGCTATGAGCCGGGGCAGATCCCAAGAGTGGATACCCTTTCTTTTAAAGCAGATGAGAACATGATCTCTCTTGCAAAGGAATGCTGCAAAAAGGTGAATCCGGAGATTGGTGTATTTACCGGAAGAGTGGTTTCCGGTGACCAGTTTATTTCTGATAAAGAAAAGAAAAAATGGCTGACTGATACATTTGCAGGTTACTGCACAGAGATGGAAGGCGCAGCCATTGCACAGGTATGCTATTTTAACCATATCCCATTCTTAATCGTAAGGGCGATTTCTGATAAGGCAGATGACAGCGCTTCTATGGATTACCCGACTTTTGAGGCACAGGCCATCCGCCACAGCGTGAATCTGATGACAGAGATGATCCGCTGCTTTTAAAACCCTGAGAATCGTTTCGTGGGAGAATTTGACGAACGATTTTAAGGGTTCTCAACTTCCAAAATAAAATGCCATCGTTATAATAAAGCTTACCGAATGACACAGGCCTGCAGGTGTGTCGGCCGGAAAAAATTAGAAAGTGAAACAGAAAGGGGAGCTTATATTATGATGGGCTTTTTACAGACAGGAAAAGCATTGTATGTGCTGGCAGTGATCTGCTTTGGAGGTATTTTTGTGCGGCTGATGGCCGGAAGCTTCTATAAGAAACTGATAAAAGAAAGTGCTAATATGGCACTGACCAAGAATCGTTATCTGCGCAGTTTAAAACAGAACGCAGAAGATACATACAGAATTAATATGGGTATGAATAATGCTGCTGTTTATTTACAGAGACAGTTGGGAAGCCTTAAATTTCTGGGGTTGTCCTTATCGGGACTGGAAAATCTGGCGGGTCAGCTGACACTGCTTGGTTTTCTGGCTGGCGGTGTATGTGCTTTTCTTTCTTATTGGAACCGCAGCGATAATTCTTATATTGTTCTTTATGGTGCCGCAGGCATTCTTGGGGGAATGCTTACGATTATAGCTGATTATGGTGTAAATCTGGAAGGTAAGAGAAATCAGCTGCTGATCAGTCTTCAGGATCACCTGGAAAATGTTATGTGGCCAAGACTGGAGCGGGAAAGCGACAGCGAGCGAACCAGTGCAGCTGCGGAAGCAAAGGAACGTCGTGAAAGCGCAAATGTGCGTACCATCAGCAGAGACCGCGACCGGAGACTTTCCGGTGCAAGACGGGGAGCAGAGCAGACAGCAGCCAGTAAAGAAAATGTCCGTGAAAGTACAGTTCGGGATAAAACGGAAGACCGTTCTGCAAAAGACTGGCTGGACGATCTGAGCCCGGAGCAGAAGCGGATGTTAGGGGAGATGCTGAAAGAGTTTTTATAAAAGGAAGGGTAAAATGGTGCCGCCAAATTTGTAACAGGTTATGGCATTGATAACATAAATATGTTATACTAAAAATTAGTTGGGAAATTTTTCACAAGTATCTCACAAGTATGCAATCAGAAAAGGAGTGCGGGAATTATGGGTAAGGAAGTTGTATTCGATTATTCAAAGGCCACCGGCTTTATCTCAGCAGAAGAGATGGCTAACTTCAAAAAGACAGTTATGTCAGCAAAGGAGACTCTGCTCAGCAAAGAGGGCGCTGGAAACGACTATCTTGGCTGGATCGATCTTCCAGTTGATTATGATAAGGATGAGTTTGCAAGAATCAAAAAGGCAGCAGCAAAGATCCAGAGCGATTCTGATGTTCTGCTGGTAGTAGGAATCGGCGGTTCCTATTTAGGAGCAAGAGCAGCTATCGAATTTTTAAGCAATAGCTTTTATAATGTGCTGTCCAAAGAAGAGCGCAAGACTCCGGAGATCTATTTCGTAGGAAACAGCATCAGCAGCAAATATATTGCAGACCTTAAGAAAGTTCTGGCTGGAAAGGACTTCTCCATCAACATCATTTCCAAGTCCGGTACTACTACAGAGCCGGCTATTGCATTCCGTGTATTTAAGGAAATGCTGATCGAAAAATATGGCAAAGAAGAAGCTGCAAAGCGTATTTACGCAACCACAGACCGTGCAAAGGGTGCTTTAAAGAATCTGGCAGACGAAGAAGGCTATGAAGAATTCGTAGTTCCGGATGATGTAGGCGGGCGTTTCTCCGTTCTTACTGCAGTAGGTCTGCTTCCGATCGCTGTATGCGGTGCTGATATTGACAAGCTGATGGAAGGTGCTGCTTCTGGCCGTAAGAAAGCACTGGAAACTCCTTACGAAGAAAACCCGGCTCTTCTGTATGCTGCAGTCCGCAATATTCTGCTGCGCAAGGGCAAAGCAGTAGAGATCGTAGCAAATTATGAGCCAAGTCTTCATTATGTATCTGAGTGGTGGAAGCAGCTGTTTGGCGAAAGCGAAGGAAAGGATCAGAGAGGTATTTTCCCTGCAGCTGTAGACCTGACAACAGATCTGCATTCCATGGGACAGTTCATCCAGGACGGCGCACGCATCATGTTTGAAACTGTGATCAATGTAGAAGAATCTCCGGAAGAGATCGTATTAAAGAAAGAGGATGTAGATACTGACGGTATGAACTATCTTGCCGGAAAGACCGTAGATTTCGTAAATAAGAGTGCTATGAACGGAACCATTCTGGCTCATACCGACGGAAACGTACCAAACCTGATGGTAAAGGTACCAGAGCAGAATGAATTCTATTTAGGTGAATTATTCTACTTCTTTGAGTTTGCCTGCGGCGTAAGTGGCTACATTTTAGGAATTAATCCATTTAACCAGCCAGGCGTAGAAAGCTACAAGAAGAACATGTTTGCTCTCCTTGGAAAACCAGGCTATGAGGCTCAGAGAGAAGAACTGCTAAAGAGACTGTAGACCTGATTGTAAAACAGTTTTACTGTTTTCACAGGAGATAGTAAGGATCCATTCGTTATGAAAAGGGGCTGCTTTTAATAAGCAGTCTCTTTTTTCATACCAATTTGTATGAAATGTTGCGATACATCGGACATTTAGGCTAGACGGAATCTCATTCCAATGGTAGAATGGGGCTTAGGTTATGTTTTGAAACTGAAAGGAGATAAAAAGAAAATGAGTACGATCGAAACAAAGACAGCGAACGCCATTCGGGTATTATCTGCTGACGCTATCCAGAAAGCAAAATCCGGCCATCCAGGACTTCCTTTAGGATGTGCTTCTGCAGCATATGAATTATGGGCAAATCATATGAGACACAATCCTGCAGATCCAAAGTGGGAGGACAGAGACCGCTTTATCCTTTCCGGCGGACATGGCTCTATGCTGCTGTATTCATTATTCCATTTATTTGGATACGGAAACTTATCCATGGAAGATTTAAAGAACTTCCGTCAGGTTGGTTCCTTAACTCCAGGACATCCTGAGTATGGCCACACTGTAGGCGTGGAAGCAACTACCGGACCTTTGGGACAGGGAATGGGCATGGCTGTAGGTATGGCTATGGCAGAGGCTCACTTAGCTTCTGTATTCAATAAAGACGATATTAAGATCGTGGATCATTACACCTATGTACTGGGCGGAGATGGCTGTATGATGGAAGGTCTTTCCTCTGAGGCGTTTTCCTTAGCAGGTACCTTAGGACTTGGAAAGCTGATCGTTCTCTATGATTCCAACAATATTTCCATTGAAGGAAATACCGATATCGCATTTACAGAAGATACTGCAAAGCGTTTTGAATCCTATGGATTTGGTGTATTCCAGGTAGAAGACGGAAATGATTTTGCAGCTATCGGTGCAGCGATTGAAGCAGCTAAGGCTGATACCGAAAAGCCTTCTCTGATCGTTCTTCACACTCAGATCGGATACGGCTGCCCGGCTAAGCAGGGCAAGGCATCTGCTCACGGCGAACCTTTAGGAGAAGAAAATATCATTGCCATGAAGGAAAACTTAGGCTGGGAGAGCATGGAGCCATTCTATGTACCTCAGGATGTTTATGACCACATGGCTAAGGTAAGAGAAAGCTTAAAGGCACCAGAAGAAGAGTGGAATGCAAGATTTGCAGCATACTGTGAGAAGTATCCGGAAATGAAGGAACTTTGGGATCAGTATCATGACAAAGACCTTCCTAAGAAACTTTGGGATAACGAAGAATTCTGGTCCTATGAGGACAAGCCTCAGGCTACCAGAAATCTGTCCGGAGAGCTGTTAAATAAGATCAATAAGGTAGTTCCGAACCTGTTTGGCGGTTCCGCTGACCTGGCTCCTTCTAACAAGACGAATTTAAAGGGTGAAGGTGACTTCTCCAAGGCTGATTATTCTGGAAAGAATTTGCACTTTGGTGTAAGAGAGCAGGCAATGACTGCCATTGGCAATGGTCTGGCTCTTCACGGCGGTGTGATCCCATATGTAGCAACTTTCTTCGTATTCAGTGATTACATGAAGCCAGTTGCAAGACTTTCCTCTCTGATGAAGGTGCCGCTGATCTATGTTTTAACTCATGACAGCATCGGTGTAGGCGAAGACGGACCGACCCATGAGCCAATCGAGCAGTTAGCTATGCTGCGTGCACAGCCTAACTTCCATGTATTCCGTCCGGCAGATGCAAAAGAGACTGCTGCAGCATGGTACAGTGCAATCACCTCTGAAAGTACACCTACTGCTCTGGTACTGACCAGACAGAACCTGCCTCAGTTAGCAGGAACCGGCCGTGATGCATTAAAGGGAGCATATATTGTAGCTGATTCTGCAAAGGAAACTCCGGATGCCATCATCATTGCTACCGGCTCAGAGTTAAGCCTGGCAGTAGAGGCAAAGGAAATGCTGTTAAAGGATGGAATGGATGTCCGCGTTGTATCTATGCCATGTATGGACCTGTTTGAAGAGCAGAGCGCAGAATACAAAGAGTCTGTTCTTCCAAAGGCTGTAAGAAAGAGAGTTGCAGTAGAAGCACTTTCCGATTTTGGCTGGGGACGTTATGTAGGACTTGATGGTGCGGTTGTATCAATGGAAGGTTTTGGTGCTTCCGGTCCTGCAGCACAGCTGTTTGAAAAATTTGGATTTACAGCAGAGCGTGTTGCCAATACAGTAAAGGCTCTGTAAGATAAAAACACCCTGGTGACTGCCTGAAAAAGGTAGTCTCTAGGGTGTTTTTTATTGCAATGTGTGTCTGCAAATGTGCCAATGGCTCAGCCTTTATTCTTCAATCACCTGAATCTCCAGGTAATCAAAATCCACAGTTTCAATAAAATTATCCTGGGTAAACCGGGCTTTGTCGTGATATTTAAAATCCTGTATCGTAGATTCTAGCCACATGGGCTTTTCAAGGTCAAAAGCATAGCAGATCTCATCTAAACAGTTAAAAACCATCTGTGTTCTGGAAATCGAATAGTCACCGCAGCAGGCTACCATATCTTTCACCAGATGGTTGTCCTTCATGATCTTTCCCCACATCCGAAACATGTATTTTCCAGCCTTTCTTTTTAATGCGTGTTGTATATCAGTATAGCATAGAATGTGTATGATTTGCATAGAAAATAGTTGGATAAGCAGGATGATCTGTGTTATATTTAATTCAGAATGATTTTGTTAAAATCAATTTGAACAAAATCAATTTGAATAAAAATGATCTAAGCAAAAATGGAGGTAATCTATATGTTTATTGGCAGAGAAAAAGAACTTGCTTCCTTAAGAGAATTTTATGAAAAAGATGGAATTGGAATGACGGTTATATATGGACGAAGGCGTATTGGAAAGTCTACACTTATTGCCGAATTTATTAGAGATAAGAAGGCTATTTTTTATACCGCTACAAAAGTCGGAAAAAACAGAAACTTAGAACTGTTTTCAAAACAGGTAATTGACGTGTTGATGCCAGGAGTGGAGGATATCAGTTTTAAAACTACAGAAGCTGTTTTTGATTTTATTGATAAAAACATTGGAAATGATAAGATCGTAATTGTTATTGATGAACTTCCATATTGGGCTGAAAAAGATAATGCCCTTTTATCTGTTCTGCAAAAATATATTGACAGAGTATGGAATGACAAAGCACTTAAAATAATTTTATGCGGATCCGCACTTAGTTTTATGGAGAAGAAGGTGCTTAGTGAGAAAAGCCCTTTGTTTGGAAGACGTGATTCCCAGATTAAATTGGAACCGTTTAATTATTTAGATTCTGCAAAATTTGTCCCGGATTATTCCAATGAGGACAAAGCAATCTGTTATGGGATTACCGGTGGTATTGCAAAGTATCTTGCAATGATCGATCCTAAGAAGAGTCTGGATGAAAACATCGTAAGATTATTTTTTAGAACGGATGGATATCTGTATGATGAAACCAGAAATCTTCTGACCCAGGAGTTTTCTGATATATCACTTGTAAACAATGTGGTTGAACAGATTGCATCTGGGGAAAATACTTTAAATACCATTGCGGGAAAAATTGGAGAAAAGGAGCAGACCGTATTATATTCCTTAGATAAACTGATCAATGTTGGTCTGGTTGAAAAGAAAAAGTGTATTACAGATGAAAAAAACAAAAAAAAGACTCAGTATGTTTTAAAAGATTATATGTTCAAGTTTTGGTATGAATTTATCCCAAAGGCTACCAGCGTGATCGAGATGGGGCAGGGAGAACTTTATTATCAGAAAGCAGTGAAACCGGCATTGCATTCTTTTATGGGAGCGGTATTTGAAGAAATGTGCAGATATTATACGCTGATGAAGGGGATAATGGGGGAATATGGCTGTTTTATTACTTCTGTAGGCACCTGGTGGGGAGTAGAAAATATTACAGATAAGAATGGAGCCATAAGAGCACAATCGGCAGATATTGATGTTGTAGCGCTGTCTGAAATAGATAAAAAGGCTGTTATTGGAGAATGCAAATTCAAGAATGAAAAGATTGATAAAGGGATATATGAAACTTTGATCAGAAGAGGAAGACTTATTACTGCTAAATATAAGATTTCAAAATATATTTTCTTTTCGTTGTCAGGCTATACAGACTGGTTTGAGTCATTATCGGATAAGGATGTTTTGCTGCTTACATTGGATTCGCTTTATGAATAAAAACAGTATTTAAGGGAAATAAGATTCCCGGAATACATTAAGGAAAAAGGTATGAAAAAGATTGTGAAAAAAGGATTGATAAAAGATGTGGCTTCCAGTTATCTTACACTGGTAGTACTGCCGGTCCTGGTGGTGTTTTGCGGGATATTTCTTATAGCCGGGAGATATATTTACAGGGCGCGTTTAAACTCTGTGGAAGTGACCAGACAGGCAGTGCTGGAGCTGTACGAAAAGGAGAGGAAAAGCGCAGCTTTGTCTTTGTCCCATATGGTAAATTTTAAGGACGGACAGGTGATACGGGACGCAGCCGGAGATGCGGAAGATGCGGCTAAGCAGGCGTCAGAACAGATCGATTCCATGTATCAATTAATGGCGGCTCCGGAATACGATATCCTGGATATCCAGATCTACAAAGAGGACAGCACCGCCATTGTCCCACGGTGGCAGATGCGCTATACTGTGTCGGAATTAAGCCAGATGGACTGGTATCAGCAGGCATTAAAACAGCCGGGCCAGGTAAAAACCGTACTGGAAGAGAAAAACTATTTCTTCCGCGTTGGTGCGGCTTATGAAGCTTTGTGGATCGCCAGTATGGCGCCAGGTAATATGTCCCAGGTGGAGTGTGTGGCGCTGTATCAGCTTTCCAAACTTCCGGCCATGCTTAACAGCTATAATAAAAGCGGACAGCCGGGAAAAATATGGCTGGTTACTCCTGACGGCTGGGCCATGAACGGTGAGAAGGAAGGAACCAGACTGCCAGATGAAGTGACTATGAAAATGCATACAGAGGAAGAATCGTCCGGCGATACTTTTGAAGTGCGAAAAAATGGAACCGATTACATGTTTCAGAAAGTGCCTAAATCTGACTGGTATCTGGTGAATGTATTTGGGGCCGGAGAACTGTTAGGTGAGTTCTGGCAGTTCGCCATGGGAAGTCTTCTGGTGATCCTTACGATCTGTATGTTGTTTATTGCTTATTTCAGAAATCTTCTTGTACAGACGGAAAAGACACAGAAAGAGAAATATCAGGAAGAACTGCTGGCTCTTCAGTCCCAGATGAATCCACACTTTTTAATGAATACATTAAACACGTTAAAGGTAATGGCAGTTACAGCCAGATTTGACGGGATGAGAGACATGGTAACGGCACTGGAGAATATTCTGGCAGCCGTGCTGAACAGAGATGGGGGATTTTACCGGGTATCCGATGAGATATCCGTATTGAACAGCTACATATATATCATGCAGTTCCGCTATCTGGACAGCTTTGAGGTGAAAATGGATATTGCTCCGGAAACTCTTAATTGCAAGGTTCCGAAACTGCTGCTGCAGCCGGTAGTGGAAAACAGCATTACTCATGGATTTGACGGACTGGACGAACAGATAGGCGAGATCACAGTTACCGGTTTCATAGAAGGAGACAGGCTGATCTTTGAAGTGACAGACAACGGGCAGGGAATGGATGAGCAGACCATAGAAGCTGTCCTTAAAGGTGAAAAAAGAAGCGGGCACCGTTCCATTGGTGTAAGCAATACCCACAGGCGTCTGCGCCTTAATTTTGGAGAAAGCTATGGGGTTCAGATCCAGTCTGAAAAGGGAAAATATACAAAAGTCCGCTTAAATCTTCCTGTGATCCATCCGGAGGATGGGACAAAAGATCTGGCGGAGGTACAGAAAACGGAGGAGAGGAACAATGTATCGGGTTCTGATCGTAGATGATGAATCAATTATGCGTATGATGCTTGGCACCATGGTAGACTGGGGAGAACTGGGCTTTGAACTGGCAGGCTGTATGAGCAATGGCCGGGAAGCACTGGAATATATGGAGCATGAGCGGGTGGATATTTTGATAACGGATATCCAGATGCCTGTAGTGGACGGGCTGGCACTGATCCAGCATGTAAAGGAAAAGCCGGATCTACCCCAGATTTTGGTGCTCAGCGCTTATAATGATTTTCCTTATGTGCGTCAGGCATTTAAGCTGGGAGTATACGATTATTGCCTGAAAAGAGAGCTGGGAGCAGAAACACTTACAAGACATTTGGAGGCTATGCGCCAGGAACTGATCAAAGCAGGCAGAAGTACGGGAACAGAACAGTCAGATGGACAGTCAGAAAAACTGCGCATGATGGCGCTGCTTCGTGGACAGGCTGAACCGGAAAAAGGACTTTTGCCGGATCACTATTGCATTGTACGTTTTTCTATTGGCGGTTACTGGGAGATCGTGCAGAAATTTGGAAAAGATTTAAATCGCGACTTTTTTCCAGTCCTTTTAAATCTGGCAGAACAGATCAGCCAGATCGCGTCTCACGCATTTTTGATACCAACGGGAGACGTAAGCCTTACTATGCTTTACCGTCTGGAAGAGGGGGAAAATCTGTCGCCTGTACTCTGGGTATGCAAGCGCCTCCTTCGAGCGTGGAAAAGTTACGTGAACATAACAGCCACAGCGGGGGTAAGCAGGATCGGAAATGATCCGGGAGACTTTGAAAAATGTCTGTCAGAGGCAGAGGCCAATCTGACGATGAAATATGTAATGAAATCACAGAACCTGTTTTCACCAGAAGATTATAAGGAATTTAACCGGGAACAGGCTCTTTCCTGCAAAGAAGAATATACCGGGATCATCGAAGCCTTAAAACAGGGAGAAACGGTACGCTATGAGGCAGAAAAGTCGAAAATACTGGCTGCTGCGGCAAAGACGGGAGTTGGATCAGGGAAAAAATATGCTTTGTATCTGGCTTATCACATTGCGATCTCCCTGATCCATCAGATCGAAGATACAGAATATGTATATGAAAATGACTTAAAGCAGCAGGTGGACAAGCTGCAGACAGAGCAGGAACTGCGGATCTGGCTGGTAAATTACTTAAATGATATGAAACGCTACATGCAGCTCCATTATCAGTTTGAGTTCCCTGATGAGATGAAGTCGGCAGTGGATTATCTCAATGATAATTATTATAAGCCGGATCTGGCACTGGGGGAGGTTGCGGCCCACGCAGGCTTCAGTGAAAAATATTTCAGTACCTTGTTTACAAGGAGAATGGGAAGTTCTTTTTCCAGTTATTTAAAGAAGATCCGCATCCACCATGCCAAATTATTATTACAGGGAACACACCAGAAAATGAAGGAGATCAGCCAGTCTGTAGGCTATAATAGTGTGGAGTATTTTGTACGGGTATTTTCTGCGGAAACAGGGATGAGCCCATCGGCCTACAGGAAAGAACACAGAACCGGTTTTGGGGCTGATGAACAGTAATAATAGCAGCAATATCAGTAACAGCACCAAACCATAGTGCAGGAAATCGTACCATAGTTCATTGTTTTGCCTGCGTGGAATTGTTACACTTAACGTATCATTTTGATACAGGATCGTGTTTTGGCGATCTTTAAAATTTTCAGTTTCCACAAAGGAGGATAGTGTGAAAGAAAGTAGAGGACAGCCATAAATGGGCGCACTCAAATAAGCTGTCAAAGGCAGGCAACTTTTTGAGGTATTATAGAGTTAGTAAATCAATTCAAGAAGCTAATGACTCATCAGGAGGAAGTAATCCCTCTCGTTGCAATAGTTTCTTAGCTTGCTTGATAGCTTTTGCCTTTTGTTTTTCAACAAGAGCTACGGGCATATCGATTTTGTAAAGATCGCACGGATTCCACTGCTCACCAGTAGACAGCATCTGATAGATAGCAGTAAGAATCATACGGGCAATAGCGATAATGGCTCTTTTCTTGCCACGGCGTTTCACAAGAGATTCATATTTCTTTTTGTAGTAGGGAGATTTGTCAGATTTTACGGCTGCATGAGCACATTGTACTAATGCAGGTTTGAGGTAGACACCGGCACGTGTAATCCGAACAGACTTCTTCTTACCAGCAGATTCATTGCTGCCTGGTGTAAGACCAGCCCAGCAACATAAACGTTTGGAACTTGAGAACTGAGACATATCAGTACCGATTTCAGAGATGATAGTGATAGCACTATCACGTTTGACACCTGGAATGGTACAGAGAAACTGGACAGCATTTTCAAAATCAGGATTAGAAGAAATCATTTTTTCTATCATTTTATCAACATCATTGATTTCAGCTGTGATATAATCCATATGTGCGCGGACAAGGCGCATACGGTATTTTTGGGCATCAGTCATCTGATATCCTTCGATGGATTCTATAACAGCATCTTCTTTGGATTTGAGGCTCCTAAGAAGCTTAGATGCGATTTCTTCGTGGTTAATGGATGTACCCGATTGTTCAAGCAGATAGTCGATAATGGATGAGGATGACTTCCCAAAGATATCGGAAACAACAGAATCTAATGCAACATTACAAACGGTAAGAGCATTCTGATATCTATTCTTTTCACTTGAACGGCAGGAAACAAGCTTGT
>ERZ773149.772-NODE-772-length-29306-cov-8.637517_pt1 | contig 29306 bp, 27 predicted proteins | sample MGYA00511081_ERZ773149 | MGnify/ENA primary metagenome ERZ773149 (study PRJEB29015, sample SAMEA2737846) | human gut metagenome | biome: human gut; feature: human-associated habitat; material: faeces | place: China | collected 2012 ...
CCTGACGCACGTGCTGTCTGGATGATACCGACAAATGTGATATCATGGGAAGTCAGCTTATCAAATTTAATCTGAAGCTGCTCCATATTTCCGGAAGTATTGTGTGCTTTCAAAATACGATATGCCATTGTACCGGTTGCAGCTTCTGCAGCGGTCACTGTTTTTCCTGTTTTTGCCGCAAGACATGCAGCAGCCTCCTGATTATCTTCGATAATCTCCCTTCCATTGAGCAGATATACACCATTCTCATGTAATTTTATCATGGTTCTGGCCCTCCTTAGAAAATTCTTTTTTACAAACTCTTAATTCCAATATTATAATAAGGCACAAAATAAAAAGCAAGTTTTTTCACTTCAACTCATTAAAGTTTCTGTTTATTTCTCACAGCGGCTTACCCATTCCTGCAATTCTTTCACATCAAAATACATTACGGAAAGTTTCATCCATCCATGGTTTCAGTTTCATACACAAATCTTTTTCCAATAGTTGAAATCCGTTTTCTTTTGTATAACGAAATTCAAGAATGCTCCAGCATTCTTGTTGCGAGGTGCGCGTCATGCAATTGCATGACATACTTCAACTGCGCACCTCTGTAATCCTGCCGGAGGCTATATCAGATGGGGGATTGGCTCCCACCACTGATACTAGCTTGTTTCTCACCACCTATAGAGGTGGGAGTCATCTCCCAGCTGATATACCCTGGCACATTTTGCCTCATTTCATTATAACATGTTTTCATCAAAGAAAAAGAGTTTCGCAAATGACTTTTCCTATTCATCTGCGAAACTCTTAATACTGATAATCAGCTCTTACTCTGACTTTTCTTCTTCCACCGTTTCTTGTGACTTTATTTCTGTTGCCTGTGTTTCCGGCTCTTTTTCTGTTTCCGGTTCTTTCACTGTTTCTGGCTCTGCTGCTTGTGTCTCTGTCGGCTTCATCAGGATTCTTCCGGACTCCTGCTCTTCTTTCTTTTCTCCATCTGCTTCTTCCGGTTCAGGGATTCCCTTCACTTCACGGAAGATCTTCATGAATTCCTTACCTGTGATCGTCTCTTTCTCGATCAGGAAGGCTGCAATCTTATCAAGAGCATCTCTGTTCGCACTCAAGAGGCGTTTTGCTTCTTCATAGGAAGCTTTGAGCATCTTCATGATCTCTTCATCGATCTCCGCTGCTGTCGCTTCTCCACAGTTACGAACTGCACGACCGTCTAAGTAACGGCTCTGAACAGATTCAAGTCCCATCAGACCAAAGCGCTCTGACATACCATACTGTGTGATCATCGCTCTGGCGATCTTCGTTGCCTGCTCGATATCGTTCGATGCACCTGTCGTAACAGTGTCAAATACAATCTCTTCTGCTGCACGTCCACCGAGTGCAACAACGATCATTGCTTCAAGCTCTTTCTTCGTATTTAAGAACTTCTCTTCCTCCGGTGTCTGCATTACATAACCGAGTGCTCCCATTGTTCTAGGAACGATTGTGATCTTCTGTACCGGTTCTGTATTCTTCTGAAGTGCTGTGACAAGCGCATGTCCAACCTCATGGTAAGATACGATTCTTCGCTCTTCTGCACTCATGATACGGTCTTTCTTCTCTTTACCTACAAGTACAACTTCCACTGCCTCAAAGAGGTCTTTCTGGCTGACAACCTGTCTGCCATGCTTAACTGCAGTGATTGCAGCCTCATTGATCATATTGGCAAGATCTGATCCAACTGCTCCTGAAGTTGCAAGCGCGATCTCTTCCAGATTGACTGTCTCATCCATCTTAACATCCTTCGCATGAACCTTAAGAATCTCGACACGACCTTTCAGATCCGGCTTATCTACTATAATACGGCGATCAAAACGTCCCGGTCTCAACAACGCCGGATCAAGTACCTCCGGACGGTTTGTTGCTGCAAGAACAAGTAGTCCCTTATTCGTATCGAATCCATCCATCTCTGCAAGAAGCTGGTTTAATGTCTGCTCACGCTCATCATTACCGCCACCTCCAAGTGCACTGTCACGGCTCTTACCGATTGCATCGATCTCATCGATAAATACAATACATGGAGCCATCTGCTGTGCCTGTTTGAACAGGTCACGCACACGGGAAGCACCTACACCGACATACATCTCTACGAATGCAGATCCTGACAAGGAGAAGAACGGAACCTTCGCCTCTCCTGCAACTGCTTTCGCAAGAAGTGTCTTACCTGTTCCCGGAGGTCCTACAAGAAGTGCTCCCTTCGGAAGCTTCGCTCCGATACCTGTATATTTTCCAGGATTATGCAGGAAATCAACAACTTCCTGTAAGGACTCCTTCGCTTCATCTTCACCTGCAACATCTAAGAATGTCACACCTGTCTGCTTCTCCATATACATCTTGGCATTGCTCTTGCCGATTCCCATCATGCCACCGCCCTTAGACATCTTCTTCATAAGGAAATTAAACATGAATACAAGAAGTACGATCGGAAGGATCACTGTGATGAAGATATCCATGATCAGTGAACTTGCCGTATCCGGAATCTGGGATTTAAACTCTACCCCTGCCTTATCTAAACGCTTTACAAGTGTGTCATCTGATACATTTCCTGTGTAATAATCCGGTTCCTTGCTCTTGGAGCTACCCTGCATCTGACTGATTTGGCCAAGCAGACTGTCCATAACATTTTCCTGATCTTCGCTTTCCTTAGAATCTGAACTATCACTCTGATCTGTAGAAGCTTTCTCATTATCCTTTACTTCTGTAAGTTTTCCCTCTGCCTTTTCCTTTCTGGCGTCATCTGTCAAAACGATATTGATCCTTGAATTGGTAAATGTAACAGACTCTACTTTTCCATTATCAACTAATTTCAGAAATTTATCATAGCTGATCTCAGAAGCGCTTCCGCCCTGCATCATAGAATATAGGCCCATAACAACAAAAGTAACCAACAAGGTAGTGAACAAAATAATTCCCCACCCCTGTCGGTTCTTGTTCGGACCTTTGTTTTTATTGTTATTCTCCATTTTTTGCCTCCAAAACTTAAATAGTGGTTATTTTCCAGCAAATCTTTTACCTTATTTGTAAAAAAACAACTACTTCCTACCATTATAAATAGTGGTTTTCCATAAATCAATAAAAAGATTATGAAAATATTGTAAAAACGTGCCGTTTCATAGTATACTAGAAAAGTAATGCCTGTTTATAACAGATTTATCTGTTAATAATAGTAATAACAGTTCGGCAAAATTTATAGTAAGGAAGATAAAACGATGAAAATTGGATTTGATAATGACAAATATCTGAAAATGCAGTCCGAACATATCCGCGAGCGTATCGGAAAATTCGGTGGCAAACTCTATCTTGAATTCGGTGGAAAGCTTTTTGATGACTATCATGCTTCCCGTGTACTTCCGGGATTTGAACCTGACAGCAAGCTGCGTCTCTTAAAGGAGCTCAGCGACCAGGCTGAGATCATCTTTGCAATCAGTGCAAAAGACATTGAAAAGAATAAGATTCGTGGGGATCTTGGTATCACTTATGATTCAGACGTGATCCGCCTGATCGGTACTTACCGTGAGCAGGGACTTTTCGTTGGAAGTGTAGTAATCACACAGTTCTCCGGACAGGAAAGTGCACTTCTGTTCAAGAACCGTCTTGAGAACCTTGGAATCTCTGTATACATTCATTACAACATTCCGGGATATCCGTCCAACATTCCACTGATCGTCAGTGAGAATGGTTACGGAAAGAACGATTATATCGAGACTTCACATCCGCTTGTTATTGTAACAGCTCCGGGACCTGGAAGTGGAAAGATGGCTGTCTGCCTGTCTCAGTTATATCAGGAGCACCAGCGCGGAATCGAAGCCGGATATGCGAAGTTCGAGACATTCCCTATCTGGAATCTGCCGCTGAAGCACCCGGTAAACCTCGCTTATGAGGCTGCTACAGCTGACCTTAACGATGTAAATATGATCGACCCATATCATCTTGAAGCTTATGGTGTAACAACTGTAAACTACAACCGTGACGTAGAGATCTTCCCTGTTTTAAATACCATCTTCGAGAAGATCTACGGTTCCAGCCCATACAAATCACCTACAGACATGGGGGTAAATATGGCCGGAAATTGTATCTGTGATGATGAAGCCTGCCGTGAAGCTTCCCGCCAGGAGATCATCCGACGCTACTATGCAGCACTCAATGCGCTTCTGAAAGGTGATGCTTCTGAGAAGGAAGCTGAGAAGATTGAGCTTCTTATGAATATGGAAGGAATCACTGTTTCTGACCGAAAAGTTGCTGTCAAGGCACTGGAGCGTGCTCAGGAAACAGGTGGACCTGCCGCTGCACTGGAACTTGAAGACGGACGCATCATTACCGGAAAAACTTCCAACCTGCTCGGTGCGAGCGCTGCCCTTCTTGTAAACGTACTGAAGGAACTTGCCGGCATCGACCACAATGTCCATATCATCTCTCCGGAAGCAATTGAACCGATTCAGAAATTGAAAGTGGATTACCTGAACAGCAAGAACCCTCGTCTTCATACAGATGAAATCCTGATCGCACTTTCCGCAAGTGCTGCTGTCAATCCAATCGCTGAGCTTGCGCTCTCCCAGCTTCCGAAACTGAAAGGTTGCCAGGCTCATACTTCTGTAATGCTTTCAAGTGTTGATATCAAGACATTTAAAAAGCTTGGAGTACAGCTCACAAGTGAAGCTGTGAACGAACATCAGATTTTAAGCTAAAGACAAATCCTTTCCAATACAGAAAGATATCATAAAAACCTCTCTGCAGTTTCAGGTATATCCACCTGCTGTCTGAGAGGTTTTTTCTGCATTTCTCCCATTTTACGAGGTTTTTTCGCCTTTGCTTCTTTACATCACCTCGTCAAAATAGCTTCACCCCATCTTTTTTATATGTTTTTATTAAAAAGTCTTGTAATTTTTTTCTGAATAGGTGTATACTTGGAAAGTATTTTTTTTGATAACAACTATTCACGGAGGAGGAAAGACACTATGGCAGTAAAATATGTATTTGTTACAGGCGGAGTTGTATCCGGTCTTGGAAAAGGAATTACAGCTGCATCTTTGGGACGACTTTTGAAAGCGCGTGGTTACACTGTGACTATGCAGAAATTCGATCCTTACATCAATATTGACCCAGGTACAATGAACCCGGTACAGCACGGAGAAGTTTTCGTTACAGATGACGGTGCAGAAACTGACCTTGACCTTGGTCATTACGAAAGATTTATCGATGAAAGCCTGACAAAGAATTCCAATGTTACAACAGGAAAGATCTATTGGTCCGTTCTTCAGAAAGAACGCCGCGGAGATTTCGGCGGAGGAACTGTTCAGGTAATCCCTCATATTACAAATGAGATCAAGAGCCGTTTCTACCGTAATCCAGCTGCAAAAGATACTGAGATTGCTATCATCGAGGTCGGCGGTACAGTAGGTGATATTGAAAGCCAGCCTTTCCTTGAATCCATCCGTCAGTTTCAGCATGAGCGCGGAGCAGAAAATGTTATCCTGATCCATGTTACTCTGATTCCTTATTTAAGAGCATCTCAGGAAATGAAGACAAAACCGACACAGGCAAGTGTAAAAGAACTTCAGGGAATGGGAATCCAGCCGGATATCATCGTCTGCCGTTCCGAATATCCACTGGATGATGCAATGAGAAACAAGATTTCTCTGTTCTGTAATCTCCCGGCTGACCATGTACTTCAGAACCTGGATGTAGAATATCTCTACGAGGCACCACTTGCCATGGAGAAAGAACATCTGGCACAGGTTGTATGCGAGTCTCTGCATCTTGACTGCCCGGAACCGGATCTTACAGACTGGACTGAGATGGTTGAAAACCTTCGTCATCCAACACAGGAAGTGACTGTCGCACTGGTTGGAAAATATATCCAGCTTCATGACGCATACATCAGTGTTGTAGAAGCGTTAAAACACGGCGGAATTTACACACACACAACAGTAAATATCAAATGGATTGATTCCGAAACTGTAACAGAAGAAAATGCTGAAGAACTCTTCTCTGACGTAAGCGGTATTCTTGTTCCTGGTGGATTTGGCCATCGTGGTGTAGAAGGTAAGATCACAGCAATCAAATACGCCCGTACACACAACGTTCCGTTCCTTGGTCTCTGCCTTGGTATGCAGCTGTCTATCGTTGAATTTGCAAGGAATGTCATCGGTTACAAAGACGCACACAGCATGGAACTCAATCCGGATACAACTCATCCGGTCATCCACATCATGTCCGATCAGATTGGTATTGAAGATATTGGTGGTACTTTAAGACTTGGTTCTTATCCATGTGTACTTAAAGACAACTCCCTTGCTTATAAACTGTATGGAAAGAAAGAGATTGAAGAACGTCATCGTCATCGTTATGAAGTAAACAATGACTACCGTGAAGTTCTTGAAGAAAACGGAATGTCCCTGTGCGGACTTTCACCGGACAGCCGTATTGTAGAGATGGTTGAGATCCCTTCTCATCCATGGTTTATCGCAACTCAGGCGCATCCGGAGCTGAAATCCAGACCAAACCGACCGCATCCACTGTTCAAGGGATTCGTTGAAGCTGCACTGGAGAATCAGAAAGAGAAAAATAAATAGCAAAATTTTAAAAGTCACACTCTAAAGTGGACTCAAAAAAGGATTTGATCGTATCTGGCAAAACCCAGATGAATCAAATCCTTTTTCTATCTGGCAGGTTCTTAAATTCCTGTCCTTCACTTATTATCAGCAGTTTTCTTTTTCTCTGCTCTCTTTTTCATGATCAGCTCTTCAATCTTCCATCCTGCCCAGCCCGAGAATAGTCCGACGATCAATCCGCCGAGAACGTCGGTCGGATAATGTACCCCTACATATAATCTCGATAATGCGATCAAAGTAGCCAATACCATTGCCGCAGTTCTCCATTTCTTCGGAAACACTTCCTTGCACTTGTAGATTGCAAATGCTGATGCAAAGGATGCACATGTATGACCGGAAGGGAAAGAAAAATCCTTCTGTTTCTCAATCATAAGTTCTAATTCCTGTATCACTTCATACGGCCTTATTCTGGCAACCACATTCTTTATCGCCACATTTGTGATCAGTGTTCCTATAATAAGTGCCAACGCTGATGCAAGCCCGGCCTTTCTCGTCTTCTTAGGAATCAGCAGAACGATTGTAAGAAGAATCCAGAAGATTCCAAAATCTCCAAGATGCGTGATCCCTTTCCAGAACCAGTCCATCCAGTCATGACGGATATATTCTTGAATAAAAAGCAGAATGTTCTGATCTAATTGTAAAATAGCGTCCATTTCTTTTTGTCACCTCATTCAAATCATTTTCCCTGAACAGTTTCTTTCAAAAACAATTCCTTCACTACAGATTCATATACTACACATTTTTCACATTTCTTAATCTTCTTGAAATACTTTCTTCCATCTGTAAAAATCGGATGAAGATAGAACCACATCTCTTTCATCTTGTAGAGAATTGTCCGGTCTCCTGACATTTCTTTACAATATGCCGCATAGAGAACATCATGGAATTTCTTTAGCTCTTCTATCGTTGCACCGCTTCCGCCTTTTAGCTTTCTTCCAAGTGCCGGATCGGCTAGCACGCCGCGCCCCATCATCACAGTATCTGTCTGTGGAAATCTTATTTTCAACTGTTCCATGTCCTCCACAGAACAGATATCCCCATTATAGCAAAGCGGATGTTCGCTATGTTCCACTGCCCATGCATATGTATCAAGCTTTGGTGTATTTTTATAAAACTCCTTCTGCACACGCGGATGAATGATCAGCTCCTTCAGCGGATATTTATTATAGATAGGAAGGATTGTCTCAAACTCCTCCGGATCTTCCATTCCGATTCTTGTTTTGATTGAGATTTCCAGATTACATTTCTCAAAAACCGCATCCAGAAATCGATCCAGCTTCTGTGGCTCATCCAAAAATCCCGCTCCTCTTCCCTTCGTCACAACAGTTCTAGACGGACATCCAAGATTCAGATTCACTTCCTTATATCCATAATCTCCAAGCTTCTGAGCTGTACACAAAAAATCTTCCACATTATTTGTAAGGATCTGCGGCACTGCATACATTCCCTGATTATGATCCGGCATCACATCCTTCTTCTCTCTTGTGCTGAAATGTCCTTTCTGATTCGGACTGATAAACGGAATAAAATACTTATCGAATCCGTCAAAGCACTGATGTAATGCATTTCTATAAATATGTCCTGTGATTCCCTCCAATGGGGCAAGATATAAATTCATTGATCGTTCTCCTGACTTTTTCCACTTCTTTGCATTGTTTTTAACAGTAATAACATTTTTATCATACCCCGACTTTCTTGTCAAGAATATTTACTTATGCTAAACTAATGTATATAAGAAAAAATGGGAGGATTTATTTGTTTATGAATACACTAAAAAAATTCATCCACTACTATGGTCCGTACAAAACGGTCTTTTTTATTGACCTTCTCTGTGCAGCCATTATCAGTCTTGTGGATCTTGCTTATCCGCAGATTCTGCGAAGTGCGACCAAGACACTTTTTACTCAGGATAAAGCAATTATCCTGCAGGCGCTTCCGTGGATCGCGATCGGACTCTTTATTATGTATGTCATCCAAAGCTTCTGCAAATATTATGTCAGCTGTCAGGGACATATCATGGGCGCTAAGATGGAGCGGGATATGCGTCAGGAACTCTTCGAACACTATGAAGAGCTGTCCTTTTCCTATTACAGTCAGAACAACTCCGGTCAGATGATGAGTAAGCTGGTCAGTGACCTGTTCGACATTTCCGAGTTTGCACACCATGGCCCGGAGAACTTATTTATCTCATTAGTTAAGATCGTCGGATCCTTTATTTTCCTTTTCTTAATTAATAAGAAACTGGCTCTTCCGCTGATCGTACTTGTGATCCTGATGTTCCTCTTCTCTTTCCGCCAGAATCAGAAGATGCAGCGCACCTTTATGGAAAACAGAAAAAAGATCGGTGATGTCAATGCGAGCCTTCAAGATACTTTATCCGGGATCCGCGTTGTCCAGTCTTTTACAAATGAAGAGATCGAAAAGAAAAAATTCCAGAAGAGCAATCACGCCTTCCTTGTCTCCAAGAAAGACAATTACAGATGCATGGGCGAATTCATGAGCTCCAATCTCTTTTTCCAGGGAATGATGTATCTGGTCACACTTGTATACGGCGGCTATCTGATTGCAAATAATGAAATGTCAGCTGCTGATCTTGCGATGTACGCACTTTATATCGGAATCTTCATCAGCCCGATCCAGATTCTCGTAGAGCTGATGGAAATGATGCAGAAAGGGCTTTCCGGTTTCCGCCGTTTCCTTGATGTTATGGAGACAGAACCTGAGATTCAGGATGCACCGGATGCAGTAGAACTCAAAGATGTGAAAGGCCGTGTCTGCTACGAAGATGTCTCCTTCCATTACAGCGACGATGAAACGACTGTTCTCTCTCACGTATCGATCGAGATTCCTGCTGGGAAGTCAGTTGCATTGGTCGGTCCATCCGGCGGTGGAAAGACAACAATCTGTTCCCTGTTGCCTCGCTTCTACGACGTAACTGGCGGACGCGTCACCGTAGACGGACAGGATATCCGCTCTCTTACATTGAAGAGTCTTAGAAGCCAGATCGGTGTCGTTCAGCAGGATGTCTACCTCTTCTCCGGTTCCATCCGCGACAACATTGCCTATGGCAAGCCGGATGCGACAGAAGAAGAAATCATCGAAGCAGCAAAATGTGCGAACATCCACGACTTTATCATGGAACTGCCTGATCAGTACGATACATTCGTCGGCGAGCGCGGCGCAAGACTTTCCGGTGGTCAGAAACAGCGTATCTCGATTGCCCGTGTCTTCTTAAAGAATCCACCGATCCTGATCCTTGATGAAGCAACCAGTGCTCTTGATAACGAGAGTGAACGCTGGATCCAGCACAGTCTGGAAGAACTATCCAAGAACAGAACAACTATCACGATTGCACACCGTCTGTCCACGATCAAAAATGCAGACGAGATTATTGTTATTACAGAAAATGGTATTGCAGAGCGCGGAACACACGAAACTTTGCTTGAGAAAAATGGTATTTATGCCGGATATTATAATATGATGTAATCTCTCGCATCTGAATCATTACAGAAAAAGACGATACAGATCATGAATCAAATCTCATGTTCTGTATCGTCTTTTCTTTTGATCACTCAAGCCTATGTACTTGAGAACTATCTCTTAATTACTCTTCTACTTCAATCTTACGGATTGTTTTCTTTGCAATCTCATCCTTGATTGCTTCGATGAATTCTCCAAGATCCTTAGAACCTTCATCTCCAAGATATCTGCTTCTTACAGATACTTTCTGCTCTTCCTCTTCCTTCGCTCCAACGATCAGCATATATGGAACTCTGTTCAGACGAGCCTCACGGATCTTGTATCCCATCTTCTCGGAACGTCCGTCTACTGAGCAACGGATATTTGCTTCTTTCAGCTGTGCTTCCACTTTCGCAGCGTAATCATTGTATTTATCAGAAATCGGGATCACACGAACCTGCTCTGGACACAGCCATGTCGGGAACATTCCTGCATATTTCTCGATCAGCCATGCCAGTGTTCTCTCGTAGCATCCCATAGATGTACGGTGGATGATGTACGGACGCTGTTTGTCACCATTCTCATCGATATAGTACATATCAAACTGCTCAGCAAGAAGTGCATCCCACTGAATTGTGATCATTGTGTCTTCCTTACCATATACGTTCTTCGCATTGATATCAACTTTCGGTCCGTAGAAAGCAGCCTCTCCGACATCCTCTACGAATGGAATGTTGAGTTCCTGAAGCATTGTACGGATATGACCTTCTGTCTCTTCCCATACTTCCGGTGCTCCGATGTATTTCTTAGTATCTTTCGGATCCCATTTAGAAAGGTGATATGTTACATCCTCTTCTACTCCGAGAACCTGCAGACAGTACTGTGCAAGTGCGATACAATCTTTGAACTCTTTTACCATCTGATCCGGTCTTACGACCAAATGTCCCTCAGAGATCGTGAACTGACGAACACGTGTCAGACCATGCATCTCTCCGGAATCCTCGTTACGGAACAGTGTAGATGTCTCGCCATAACGAAGTGGCAGATCACGGTAGCTGTGCTGCTCTGCTTTGTATACATAATACTGGAATGGACATGTCATCGGACGAAGAGCAAATACTTCTTTATCTTTCTCCTCATCTCCTAAAACAAACATTCCTTCTTTATAGTGATCCCAGTGTCCGGAAATCTTATAAAGATCGCTCTTTGCCATAAGTGGTGTTTTTGTACGGATATATCCACGTTTTTCCTCTTCATCCTCGATCCAGCGCTGCAGCTCCTGCATTATGATAACACCGTTTGGCATGATCAGCGGAAGTCCCTGTCCGATTACATCTACAGTTGTGAAAAGCTTCATCTCACGTCCAAGTTTGTTATGGTCACGCTTCTTTGCTTCCTCTAACTGTGTCAGATGCTCTTTCAGCTCATCCTTTGTTGCATAAGCTGTACCATAGATACGTGTCAGCATATGTTTATTCTCATCACCTCTCCAGTAAGCACCAGAAGATGATAACAGCTTGAATGCTTTGATTCCCTTTGTGCTCATCAGATGTGGGCCTGCACATAAGTCAACCCAGTCTCCCTGAGAATAGAAGGAAATCTCTTCTCCTTCCGGAAGATCCTCGATCAGCTCAACCTTATATGGCTCATTTTTCTCTTTGAAAAATGCAATCGCATCCTCTCTTGATTTTGTAAATCTTTCGATCTTTGCGCCTTTTTTGATAATCTTCTTCATTTCCTTTTCGATAGCGTCAAGGTCATCTCTTGAAAATGACTGACATTCGAAATCATAGTAAAATCCTGTATCAATAGAAGGTCCGATTGCAACCTTTGCCTCTGGGAAAAGTGTCTGAACAGCTTCTGCCATTACGTGGGATGCTGTGTGACGAAGTACAGCCAGTCCCTTCTCATCTCTTGCTGTAAGGATGTTCAGTTCACAGTCTTTATCAAGCACTGTACGAAGGTCTACAACCTCTCCGTCTACTTCTCCTGCACAGGCTGCGCGTGCAAGTCCTTCACTGATGTCAAATGCAATGTCGATCACTGACTTTGCTTCTGAATATTCTTTTTTTGATCCATCTTTTAATGTAATAATCATTTTCGCTTCCTCCTATTTTCTTCAAGTAACTATGCATGCTTTCATTCGGGGATTCTATGGAAAAAGAAAAGACTCTATCTATCCCCTGCACTCACATGCAAGGGACGGATAAAGTCTGATTATCAATTACTTTACTATCCGCGGTTCCACCCTTTTTGTTTTCAAGATCACAGCAAATGTACTGTTTTAAAACCACTTCATTCATGATTATAACGGAATCACCGGACCGGATTAGGGCCACTCAGAGGTAGTCTTCAAATGATTCCTGCTAAGATACTTCCAGCAAATGTATCTCTCTCTGTAACATTCCACATCCTACTCGTCTCGTCATCGTGTTATCGGCTAAGAACTATGTTGCTTTATAATCCTTAACTTCTTCTGACCATCATTATAGCATTCAATCGAGGATTGTCAACGCTATTTTTACAGTTTTTTCAGTTTTTTAGATGATCTTCTTTTTCTTGAAGATCAAAATACAGATCACGATAATGACAATACTAAGTGCCATTACCGCCGGATATCCATTTTCAAGTCCAGGCATATCTTTAAAGTTCATTCCAAACCATCCCGTGATCAATGTCAGTGGGAAGAAAATCGTAGAAATCACTGTTAAAAACTGCATGTTGTTATTCTGTCTATTATCAATCTGAGACTGATAAGCCTCCTTTACCTGACGGGCATATTCCAACAGATGAGAAGTACGGCTCATCAGACGGTCTGCACGGTCAGTAAGTGTTCCGAAGTATTTCAATTGATCATTCAAAAACAATCCATTCTCGTTCTCTTCAAGCTCTTTTGTCAAGTCCATCATCTCATCATAATAGCTTCTCAGATTCAGAAGTTCCCTCCGGATCGGCATCAGTCGGTTCTGGATCGTATCTGTATGATCCTGAGACACATCCTCTTCCATGCGAAGAAGTCTCCGCTCATAAGCCACAAGAATCTCCAGATCACGGCTCATGAATTCTGCAATGTAATTATAAAGGAATCGTTCTTTTGTCTCGCCCTGATGCATTCGTTTCCTCTTGATTCTGTTAATAAGTCTTTCCGAAAATGTCTCGTCATCTACGATAACAACATTATCTTCATTTACAAACATGTACATTCGGTATCTGCTTCCTAATACATCAAGAAGCTTTGGAATGCAGAAAGTTCCTACCATACATTCCTGCTGATTCTCAATCTTACAGAATCCGATCTTCGCAATCTGGATTTCTGCTTCATATACAATCCCTGCTGTTGCCAATGTCTCCTCCGCATGATTGGAATCTGTGAGGAACACAGCAGGACACTTTTCTTTCTCCCATTCTTCCTGACTGATCTCTGTCAGACGTTCCCCGAATTTATAGATCATTCTATCACCTTATTTTCTGTCTGTTGTACAGCCGCCTCCAACTGATTGATTACTACTGTTCACTGCTGCTTTCGCATAGGCTTCCTGGTAAAGAAGTTCCTGTGAGTTAATTGGCTGTCCCTTACATTCTACCACAGAATAGGTTCCTTTTGCATCCTACTTTCGCGCTTTTTTGTTATCACTTAACATCAAATCAAAAAGATCCTGCAGACATTTCTTTAATCGTTCGGAATAAACCGGCGCTGCAACTTCTACACTTCCGGCAGTTCTTTTACAAATTCCAGCAACTCTTCCATCGAGCCCTGATATTCGGAGTCGATCGGAAGGTTTTTCTTATTTTCCATCGTATCTGTGATAAGAAATACAGGAACTCCAAGCGCACGGATCGCAAGATCTTCCTCCACGTCATTTCCAACCATCAGACACTCTGACGGATCAAGCTCAAACTGTTCCAGAATTTGACGGAAATATTCCGGATTTGGCTTACAATATACATGATCTTCATATGTTGTAATAATCTTAAAATCTTCCGGATCCAGTCCCGCCCAGTCGATACGATTCATTGTTGCACATCTTGGAAAGATCGGGTTCGTTGCAAGATAAACTTCAATGCCTTTCTTCTTCGCCTCTTTTATAACCATATCTGAAAGTGGTGTCGGCTGTGTCGTGCACTTGGCCTGATTGAATTCATCCTCATAAAATGCATCTGCGATTGCCTCTGATTCTTCCACAGAAAGCGGCAGGAATTCATCAATATAACTCCAGAATGCCTCTCGGTTTGTTTTGGAACCATCATTTTTCACCATCGCCTCATAGCCTTTCCATACTGCACCAATGAATCCTTTTGGATCCATTTCCACGCCTTTCTTCAAATATGCCTTTGCAAGAAGCGGCATATAAAAACGGACAAATTCGTCCTGTACCATCGGTAAAAGTGTTCCGTCTAAGTCAAATAAAATATGTTTAATCGCCATCTTTTTCTCCTTCTTTCAATCTTTGTGCTCTTCTCTGATTGCTGATGACTCTTATAATGTCGGTCATAGAATAAGCCCTTTTTATCATAATAGTAACATTATACTCTCATATATTTCCTTCTATCAAGCAAATTATCATTCAGAACATGCCACTTCATAAAAGTTGTTACTGTTCACAGTACCTGTGACCAGCAACGCATCTCGCCATTTAAAATCGCCTTTGGCGATGGGCGAGATGCCATTCAAGATAAAACGTGCATCCTCCGTGCCAATCAGCGTAGTGATTGACACGGGAGTGAACAGTAACTAAAAGTTTCACATTTCTTATTATCTATACTGCAGATACTCCAGGAACCGCTTCACCGCCGGAGTTGCACCTTTTCTGTTACGCATGGCAAGTCCTATATTACGATACGCCGGGATTTCCAGTTCTCGTGTAACAATTCGATACGGAATCCGTTTCAAGATCAGTTCCGGCAAAACACTGATTCCAAGCCCGCTCTCAACCATCGCCATGATGGCGTAGTCATCCCATGTTGTGAAATGTACTTTCGGCTTTAAATTACTTCTTTCAAAGATCTCAGAAACTTCTGCCTTAGCACCTTTCTCCAATAGCATAAACGGTTCCTCACAAAGCGCACTGACCGGAATCTTCTGAAGTTCTGTCAGCGGATGTCCTTCCGGAAGCACGACAAGCAGCCTGTCCTGCTCCAGGAAAATTGTATCCATCTCATCCCTTACCGGCAATCTTGTGAATCCACAGTCAATTCGCCCTTCCATGATCCATTCTTCAATATCCGTATAATCACCCAAAAGCATCTCGTAATCAATGTTTGGATAATTTTTCTGAAATTCCTTGATAATATTCGGCAGCCAATGTGTTGCTACGCTGGAAAATGTACCGATACGGATCAATCCTGACTTTAACCCTTGAAGCTCATCAACTTCCAATTGAAGTTTCTCGTATTCTCTGCAGACCCGTTCCGCATAAGGAAGTAACTTCATCCCGCTGCTTGTAAGCTTTACTCCTGACTTGCTTCGTTCAAGCAGAACTACCTTCCATTCCTTTTCCAGATCATTGATCATTCGGCTGATCCCGGACTGGGAATAACTCAACTGTTCCGCTGCCTTTGTAAAACTTCCACACTCTACAGTCTTAACAAACGCCATGTATTTCTGAATACTTCCATCCATGAATTTAACACTCCTTTCGCTTTACATTTTCCCATCTGTTTTCGCTACGAAAAATCTCTTCACTTACTTTATATTTGATTTTGTCATGTAATCCATGAGAAACATTCGCTTTTGTAATTGATAACTGTATGATACTATAAAACAGTCGATGAGACAAGGCTGGTTGTTAACTGGCATCCGGAAATTATTTTAAAAGATATTCAGCAAGGAGTTATGTATTATGGGACTTTATAATAATCGAATCGTAGTAAAAGTTGGAACATCTACACTTACTAATGACGCCGGAAAGAGCGATCTTCGTACAACAGACCGTCTTGTCTGTGTACTTTCTGATATCCAGAACATGGGATATGAAGTTGTACTCGTTTCCTCCGGAGCGATCGCAGTCGGAAGAAATAAACTGAACATGACTGCTAAACCAGACAGTATGCGTATGAAACAAGCTGCTGCTGCAGTTGGACAGTGTAGTCTGATGTATCTGTATGACAAGTTCTTCGGTGACTATGACAAGACAGTTGCCCAGATCCTGCTCAATGCAGATGATATTGAAGAAGAAGAAAAAAAGGAAAATCTGATCAATACATTCAATGCGCTTCTCGAGATGGGTGTAATCCCGATTGTAAATGAAAATGACTCCGTAAGCTATAAAGAAATCGAATCCGAGGATCGTCTCTTCGGTGATAACGACATGCTCTCAGCTGTCGTAGCAGTACTCTGCCGCGCAAAGCATCTGGTCATCTTCTCCGACATTGATGGATTTTATGACCACGATCCAAGATTGTATCCAAATGCACAGCTAATCGATCAGATTGATGCAATCGATGACAGCGTCTATGCTTTAGCCGGTGGCGCAGGTTCCCGACGTGGAACAGGCGGAATGCGTACAAAACTTCAGGCCGCATCCCTTGCCACTTCCCAGGGAACAAACACAATTGTTACAAACGGAAAGCGTCCGGAAGTCCTTTATGATATTATAAAAGGCGGAAGAGCCGGCACATTATTCCCGGGAAAAATCTGATTCTTTCAGTAACATATTATAATTAATAAAAACGGATTAAAATCAGAAAATACTTTGTTTTTGTTTCTTCTGACTTTAATCCGTTTCTTTTCATCATTTCTGCAACTCGTTTGCACTATCTTTTTGCTCCATCTCCTGTTTCCAGTAGATACGAAGCTTCTTCTCATCCAATCCATTCACAAATCGCTTCTTATATACAAGAAATTCCTCCAGATCCATCAAAATATGATACAGAAGTGCTCGTCCTTCGAACTCTTCGCGCGTCTTTGGAAGTTCTTCTTGCTTCATTTGTTCCGAAATCTCTTCCAACTTCTCGATCTGCTGATCTGGAATATTCATCTCAACAACATAATCTGCCATATACATGATATAATCTGCGATCACAAGTGCCTGCTTCGGCATCTTACGGATCTTCTTGATCTCATAATGCAAGTTATGAAGTACCTGCAGCTGCGCCAGACGCATTTCAAAGTAATCTATATAGTATCCCGGATGCGAATAAAATGTATTATCCTGGTAATCATACGCTGCCTTGATAAATTCATGCATTCTCCCCTCAAAGGCGATGATCCGATCCCAGACATTGATCTCCATATCTTTATTATGAAGATACGCTGCAAGTTCACACAAAAGAATCTGTAGCTGATTCTCTGTCTCCCTCATATAACGAATCAGATCCTGTCTCTGTCCTTCATAATCATAGAACAAATTCAGTACAATCGCGATTGTGATTCCAATCATTACTAAAAACAGCTCATTACGAATAAACTCCGGACTAAAATCTCTTGTCATAAGAAAATGTGTACCGATAACGGCATTTACCGAAATTGTTGCCGACCATCCAAGACTGTGACTGACCGCAACGATTAGAAATACATAGATTCCATATGCCAACCAGGAACTCGTCATATGTCCAAATGTCAACGCCGCCAGAACTACCGCCAAAACAAATGTCGCCATACGATAAAAAGATAATTTCACCGTCTCCCATTTTGTTGTTACTAAGGTAAGCAGTGTGATACTTCCGGCAGATGCCTCATACTCCAATCCCAGTATATGCGCTAGATAAATTGCTACACTGCTGCCCACCGCGATCTTAATTGCCTGCAGCAGGACTCTTTTTACTTGTCGTGCTTTTTCCATCGTCCTCCCTTTCCAATTTTCTAACCCATCATCTGATTTATATTTTATCATCACATTTGCGATATAATCCAGTGTTTTTTTAATACAGCTTGTATAAAATGACGAACATGAGGTGACTTTGCTACCATAGTAATCGCTCACTAACAAATCTAGATAAAACTTTGTTTATAGAAAAAGGGGTGATTACAACCTACATATGTATGTAATCACCCCTATAACAATTCAACCTATTTTTCTGTTTCTTCTGCCTTCTTCTCCCATCTTTCTACAAAAGCATCCGCATAAGAAAGATAGTATTCTCGAAGTCCCATTCGGATCTTCTGCTCATTATTCTCTGCAATACCTTCTGTGATACGGCGAAGCTGCTCTAACTTCTGCTGCTTATCTCCCATCTTCTCAATTGCATAAGCTACATAACCATCCATCGTCTTCCCCTGAAGCTGTGACAGATATGGATTCTCAAACAAACTGATGAGTCTCTCCTGATAAACCATCTCCCACTCTGCCTTCTTCTCTGGTCTCAATGCATTCTCCATGCCGGAAAGTATCTGAAAAAGCTGCTCACTTGGAGTTTTCTCAATCTCTCGCTCAAGGAAAAGCTTGCTCTGTCCATCTTCTTCGAATTCTGTCTGACTCGTTTGTTCCACATTTTTCCTTCGAAGCATCTGCTCTTTCTTTGCAACTAAGATCGTATTCTCTGCTGCCATTGCTGCAATCACATGAAATACATCATGAATCTGCTGTGCGCTCAAAACTACTGCCTGGATATGACGGTTTGGAAGACGTACCGCAAATCCCTCCTGAACAAGATTCTGTAATGCCTCACGGATCGGCATTCTTGAAACACCAAGACGCTCTGCAAGTGCTTCCTGCGCCAGCTCTTCTCCCGGTTTCATAACTCCTGAAAGAATCTCCTCTTTCATTAACTGCACAATGTAATCTTTTGTCTGTACTGATGCCATATTTTCACCCTCTGTATTTTTTCTATTTCTCTGCTTCTGTCTAATCTTGTTTTAAAAGAATTAATTTTATTTCTTTTTACTTTATTAGAGAAAATTTTTCATCTTTTTTATAAACTCGTAACAATATTGTATCCATTTTCATTTCCTTCGTCAAGATGCTTTTTCGTATCCGTTCTAAGTTCGTTATAAGTGCGCATCCTAAGCGGAGCGTTTTTTATATATTAGGAAAGGACTTTCCTAATATATAAAAAACCGCTGCTGATTCCAGATACAACTGAAATCAACAACGGTCTTTACTCTTCAGCCGAAAATCGGACTCGAACCGACGACCCCTTCATTACGAGTGAAGTGCTCTACCAACTGAGCTATTTCGGCATACGGTCGTCAATTCTGACGACCTTTGTTATTATATCGCGTTTGGATATAAATTTCAACCACTTTTTTAATCAACTTCTATAGACTTTTATCATTCTAATAAATAATAACTAATGATTTGCCATATGAACTGTCAACTGATTATATGGGATGTCAATGCCTTCCTCATCAAAAGACATTTTAATCTCCTCAAGGATTCTCCAGCGCGTTGTCCAGTAAGCTTCTGTCTTCACCCAAGCTCTAAGTCCGATCACAACACTGCTGTCTGCAAGTTCTGATATGAACACTTTAATCTCTTCATCCTGAATAACATCTTCATCCTTCAGTAGAAGATTCTCTACGATCTCTTTTGCTTTCTTCAGATCAGATTCATAAGAAATTCCTACTTTAAGATCCAGCTGACGTTCCGGTCTTGCTGTTACATTTGTCAGACTGTTACTTGTCAGAATACTGTTTGGTACAACAATCGTCTTATTATCGATTGTTGTCATCTTTGTATAGAAGATCTGAATTACCTTTACAGTTCCTTCGATTCCCTCTGAATTCACAATAATATAATCTCCAACTGCAAATGGTCTGAGAAGAAGAATCAAGATACCTCCTGCAAAGTTCGACAGACTCCCTTGTAATGCCAGACCGATTGCCACACCGGCGGAAGCGATGATCGCTGCTACAGAAGAAGATTCCACGCCAAATTTTGTTGCGATCATAAAGATCAGAAGTGCGTATAACCCAAATTTCAACATAGAATCAACAAACTGACGAACTCCAACATCCGCATTGGATCTCTCCATTGATTTGCCTACCACTTTACGTATAACAGATATCACCTTAGATCCGATCAGGTAAAATACTATCGCGAAAATCACCTTCAACCCAAAGGCAATCAGATTCGGAATATTATCATTAAAATATTGTACAAAGCGATTCACTTCATCTGCTGTGCTTGCTGTTACTTCCTGTGCAGAATCAAGCACATCATTGACGGAACTGTTATTCGTCTGCGTTGCTGTTTGGGTCAGTGCAAAGGCTGTCCCCTTTGTCAGTAATGCTGTTCCAAGTTCTTTCACTGTTGTCAGATACATACTTTTAACCTCCTTATTTTAATGCAAGAAATGCACACAGATTTCCCCTGTTGTTCCCCATCGTCCGGTGAGAATATAGGATCTTACTATTGCAATGTGTACAAACATTTGTGATTGCCATATGCTCCGGCAGAATTCCACTTTCCAGGAAGATCAGCTCATTTGCCTTCCATAAATTCAACTGATATTTTCCGTTCTCTTTCTTATAGAAAAGATCCTCCCAGTACTTTTTTTCAAAAGCTTCTTTAAACTGCTCAATTACGTCCTCACTGACTTCATAACAATCCATACATACTGATGGTCCTACTGCTGCAAGCAGATCTTCCGGTTTGGATCCAAAATTCTCCTGCATCAGCTGAACAGTATTTTTTCCAATCTTTCCAACAGTTCCTCTCCAGCCGGAATGACTCAGCCCGATTGCCTTTTTCACCGGATCCACAAAGTAAAGTGGTACACAATCTGCATAGGAAGTCACAAGACAGATTCCCGGAACATTTGTGATCATCCCATCCACATCTGTATAATTGCGTTCCCGCATAACACCTTTTCCCTTATCTTCCTTTGTAACCACACGGACATTCGTTGTATGTGTCTGCTTTGACAGAACCATATCTTCTACAGCGACGCCCATTGATGCTCCAATCCTTTTAAAATTCTCTAATACCCTTGCCGGGTCATCTCCACGATCAAAGCTTAGATTCAGAGAAGAATAATAGCCCTCACTGACTCCTCCAAGTCGTGTAGAAAAAGCACTCGTTACAATGCCCGTCTCCTGAAACAATGGATATTCCAGATAAGGAGTTTTCTTTTCTACTTCATCAAAAATATGTGCCGCGTTCTTATAAATCAATCCTAAACTCATATTCTGTCCTTTCTTCTCTATCCGCAAAATGCATTCTTCACCAGCTGGATCCTTCTCCCTTCAATACCGATCACATCAAATCTGCATGGGACATCACTAATATGATATTCCGTCAGATAATACATTGCTGCCTGAAATATCTTTCTCTGCTTTCTTGCATCTACAGCTTCCAGCGGACTCCCCTTGCCAGGACCAGTCCTGTACTTCACTTCACAGAATACCAGATTCTCCCCCTCTTTTGCAACAATATCAATCTCTCCTATGCGGCAGCGATAATTGTACTGTACGATCTGATAGCCATGCTGTTCCAGATAAAAACCTGCTGCCTGCTCATAGTTTCCACCTGTCTTGCGGTTATTCTTTTCTTTTTTCGGATCCTTCATCTACCTGATTCCCCTCTTCTAATCCGTCGAACTTTCGGATTTAAGAAGAGCTGCCATTGGCAGCTCTTTCTTTTATACAACCCTGATATCATTAAATAAACTTCTTGATAAATGTCTTTCTATGTATCGGTGTCGGTCCATATTTCTTGATTGCCTCAATATGTTCTTTGGATCCATATCCTTTATGGCCTGCAAATCCATACTCTGGCATCACTCTATCATATTCTACCATCAGCCGGTCCCTTGTCACTTTTGCAAGAATACTTGCCGCCGCAATAGACACACTCTTCGCATCTCCTTTAATAATCGGAACCTGCGGAATGATCATCTCCGGAATCGTCACAGCATCATTCAAAAGAATCCCTGGTTCTACTGCCAGCTTTGAAATTGCTTCACGCATTGCCTCATAAGTTGCCTGTAGAATATTAATTTCATCGATTCTCGCCGGACTTGCCATACCTACTGCCGCTGCAACCGCTTTCTCCATAATCTCATCATACAACTCTTCTCTCTTTGCAGCAGACAGTTTTTTTGAATCATTCAGATAGAGAATCTCACAATCCTTTGGGAGAATCACTGCACCGGCTACTACCGGTCCTGCCAGAGGACCTCTTCCTGCCTCGTCAATTCCACAGATAAAACTATAATCCGCATATTTTCTCTCGAATGTTTTCATTACCTCGAGGCGTTCTCTCTCCTGAACAAGTGCCTGCTGCTTCTTCCGATATCTTGCTGTCAGATTTTTTACACCTGTTCTGGAATCCGTCTCGTATTCCTGACAAAGTGCTTCCCACTGTTGTTCTCCTGCCTGTTCAAATTCTATCTTGATCTCGCTAATACTTTTACTCATGATGTATCACCCCAATTTGACTCAATGGCCACACGCGAATCCATGCCCTTCCGATCAGATCTTTTCTATGGATCAAACCAACATCTGATGCTCTGCTGTCGCTGCTGTTATTCCGATTATCTCCAAGCACAAAATACTCATTTTCATCAAGTGTCAATGGCTCCTCTGCAATACCCGGATTCTCCATCATTTCATTCCCATAATGTTCATCCAGACGCATCCCATCAATATAAACCATTCCGGATAAAATCTGTACTGTCTCTCCCGGCAGCCCGATGATCCGCTTAATGTAATATGTATTGTCCTGATATTGATATGGAAATACTACAATGTCATATCGTTTCGGATCTCTGAAGCGGTAAGTCATTTTATCAACGATCAGCTGATCCTTATCTGACAGTGTAGTCTCCATAGAAGAACCACTGACTTCTGTTCTCTGTCCCACAAAGGTAACCACGAACCAAGTAAAAGCAATGATCAGTACAATATACAGAAGCCATCCAGCCAGTTCTTTTATAATTTCTTTCATATCGCATCAGTTCTCCTCTGGAAGCTCCAGTGTAAGCCTTCCAAGGCGTCCATTACGGAAATCATCCAAAAGAATTGCCGCTGCTTTTTCCACATCTAATTCGCTTCCTCTGACCAGGCAATGTCTGCTTTCGGCAATTCTTCTTAACACTTCATAATTATCTTCCGAAGATTCTATCGTGTACTTCTCTTCAAGAACTCCCGGATATGACTGATTTAAAAATTTCACAAGCTCACTTGCCAGTTCTTCTGTCTGAAGAATCTCGTCTTTAATCGAACCGATAAACGCAAGACGCAAACCTACTGTCTGGTCTTCAAACTTCGGCCAGAGAATTCCCGGTGTATCCAAAAGTTCTACATTCTTATTCAGACGGATCCACTGTTTTCCCTTTGTCACTCCAGGCTTATTTCCTGTTTTTGCACAGGCTTTTCCTGCCAACGCATTGATAAAGGTAGATTTTCCTACGTTCGGAATTCCTACGACCATGGCACGTACCGGACGGTTCAGGATTCCACGCTTTCTGTCACGTTCCATCTTCTCCTTACATGCTTCCTGGATCACAGACTGGATCGACTTGATTCCGCCGCCTTTCTTAGAATTCACTTTCACGACAGAATATCCCTGCTTCTTGAAATATTCCATCCACTCATCATTTCTTCTGTCTTCCGCAAGATCTGCCTTATTCAAAAGAATCAGTCTCGCCTTATTCTTTCCAAGCTCATCAATGTCCGGATTACGACTGCTGAGCGGCACTCTTGCGTCAACCAACTCAATAATCAGATCGATCAGCTTAATATTCTCCTGCATCATTCTTCTGGCCTTTGTCATATGGCCAGGATACCACTGAAAATGCATTGCATTCCTCCTGTTATTTTTTCATTCTATTTTATCTTTTTACAAATCCGAAATGTTCCCCGGAGCTTACATTGAACCAGACCTTTCCATAGATCTCATCTGCCTTTACCACTCCGACCGTCTCAGATCTGCTGTCTTCGCCTGACTCTTCATTATCTCCGAGCACAAAGTACTCGTCTTTGCCAAGCTTTATCTCATCAGAAGCTATCCCCGCATCTTTTATCTCTGATACATGAATATGTTTCTTCTGCTCTTTCCCATTAATATAAACGGTTCCGTCCTTGATCTGGACAGTCTCTCCCGGAAGAGCGACAATCCTTCTGATTGAAAGATGAACTTCACGGTTTCCGTCTGGTCGAAATGCCACCACAGTTCCTCTGGAAGGTGTCTTCATATCCACGATCAGACGATCTACAAGAACAACCTCTCCATTCTCAATTGCCGGACTCATGGCATCTCCCGCATTGCTTACACGATGCCCGAAAAATGCGATCAAAAGTACTGCCACCAGGCACACACACAGTATCTCTCCTGCGAGAATCAAAGAATTTTTTGTTATATGATAATTCTTCTTTTCAAACTTTAATTTCTTACTTCGGTTTGTAAATTTCAGATGGTTTTTCTTCTTCATCTGCGGCTTCTTCTTTTTCTTTCTTCTGTTATTCTTTCGAAAACTCAGATTCTGCCCCATAGGTTCCTTATTTTCCTTCCCAACTATGAGAAACACGCTCCGCGAGTTTCTCAAGTTATCGCGGCAGTCACCAAGGTCTCGTGCAAGCACGGACTTTGGCTCGTTGCTCGCGTAAGCTATAAGAAAAGGGACAATATACAAGTTCTGTAATTGTCCCTCTCATAGTTACTATTTTACTAATTCTTTTACCTTAGCAGCTTTACCAACACGCTGTCTTAAGTAGTTCAGTTTCGCTCTTCTTACTTTACCTCTGCGAACAACTTCTACTCTCTCAACATGTGGAGAATGTACCGGCCATGTCTTCTCAACACCGATTCCGTTAGATGTCTTTCTTACTGTGAAAGTCTCTCTTGCTCCGCCACCCTGTCTTTTCAGGACTGTTCCTTCGAAAACCTGGATTCTTTCGCGGTTACCCTCTTTGATCTTGGCATATACTTTTACTGTATCACCAACATGAAATTCAGGTGCGTTCTCCTTTAACTGTTCTGCTTCGATTTTTCTAATGATTTCGTTCATTTTGTGTGACCTCCTTAATATTTGACGTTCTTAACACTTCACTTTTGTGTCAGAGGACCATCGCGCTTCTTTTCACAACTTTTGTAGTTTACCATATTTCCGGGCTTTTTTCAAGTCCCTATTTCATTTTTTCTGCTTCTTTGCGTTCCCGTTTCACCTGGCGGATCCATTTCTTCTCTTTATCCGTCAGATTGCTCTCCTTGAGAAGATCCGGGCGCCGCTCCATTGTACGAAGGATTGACTGCTCTCTTCTCCATTTTTCAATATTCGCATGATGTCCGGACAGAAGGATGGGCGGAACTTTCTTCCCTCTCCACTCTTCTGGCCTGGAATACTGCGGATACTCCAGAAGATTATCCTGAAATGACTCAAATTCTGCTGAGACATCATTGTGAAGCACTCCCGGAACCAGTCTTGAGATCGTATCGATCATGACCATTGCCGGAAGCTCGCCTCCGGTCAGTACATAATCTCCGATGGAAACATAATCTGTCACGATTTCTTCCAGAACGCGTTCGTCGATTCCTTCATAATGACCGCAAAGCAACACAAGGTCTTCCTCCTGAGCCATCTCCTCTGCCATCTTCTGGTTAAATACATCTCCCTGTGGAGAGAGATAGACTACACGCAGTGGACGCTTCTTCGAATTTTCATCCTGCAAATCACTGTTGCGCACTTCAGAACAATCCGCTGGTTCCGTTGACGTGACTTCTTCCGACTTGATGTTCTCCTGCTTTCTCTTGTCGATCTGCTCTTTCACAGCCTCATAAGCCAGATACACCGGTTCTGCCTGCATCAACATGCCTGCACCGCCGCCATATGGATAATCATCCACACTGTTATGCTTATTAAATGCATAATCACGGATATTCACTGCATTGATTGAAAGAAGTCCATTGTTGATTGCACGGCCTGTAATACTTGTATTCACACCTTGCTCGATCATCTCTGGAAATAAAGTCAATACATGGAAATTCATTACAGTAATCCCTCCATCAGATGCACTTTCATCTTCTTTGCTTCTACATCAATATCCAAAATACACTCGTGAATTGCAGGAAGCAGCACTTCTCCGTGATTCTCAGAAGTAATGATATACACTTCGTTTGCTCCTGTCTCCATCACGTCTTTGAGTACTCCAAAGCGTTCCTCACTGTCATCTGTATAGACCTCCATACCGATCAGATCACCGATATAATACTCGTCCTCTTCCAGTTCGACAGCATTTTCTCTTGTTACAAAGAGACTTTTTCCTTTATATTTTTCAATATCATTGATATTATCAATGCCCTTGAATTTCACAATTACAAATTGCTTGAAAAAACGAACAGACTGAATCTCAAGATCCAACTTTTCCCTTCCTGTATCAAGGACAACATTTTTCAATGTCTGAAAACGCGCAGCATCATCCGTTGTCGGGAATACCTTAACTTCACCGCGCAGACCATGTGTGGAAGAAATCACTCCCACCTGAAGAAATTGTTCCATTCCTGATTCCTTTCTTATGAAACTATGAGAAACACACTTCGCGAGTTTCTCAAGTTATCGCGGCAGTCGCCAAGGTCTCGTGCAAGCACGGACTTTGACTCGTTGCTCGCGTAAAAAGAAAGGGGCAGTCTCTTCTTTATGAAGGCTGTCCCTTTTTTAAGCCCTGCTTTACCAAGCAATGACTCTGTTACTTTTTTCTTTCGTCCTGATACTGTTCTTAAACAATATCGACAACGACTTTCTTGTCTTCCTTTGTTGCTGCTGCCTTAACAACAGAACGGATTGCTTTTGCAATACGACCCTGCTTACCGATCACTTTACCCATGTCGCCATCTGCTACATGAAGTTCCAGTACAATAGTTCTGCCTTCCTTTTTCTCAGTAACTGAGACTTCATCCGGCTGATCTACCAGTGCCTTTGCAATAACTTCAACTAATTCTTTCATGATACTCGCCCTCCGCGGAGACATCGTTATTTATCTGCAACTGATCACTCAGCTACAGACATTACTCATACAGATTCGATTATTTCTCGATTCCTGCTGCTTTGAAGATCTTTCCAACAACTTCTGTTGGCTGAGCACCATTGTTGAGCCATTTCTTAGCTGCTTCCTCGTCTACTTTGATTGCGCTTGGCTCAAGGTTCGGATCGTATGTTCCGATTTCCTCGATGAATCTTCCGTCTCTTGGAGATCTAGAATCTGCTACTACGATTCTGTAAAAAGGAGCCTTCTTCTGTCCCATTCTCTTTAATCTGATCTTTACTGCCATTTTTTTCACCTCATAATTTTTCTTAATTTTTTGTTATTGTTTCATTTATATGTCAAAAGGGAAGCTTGAATTTGCCCCTTTTTCCACCTTTGCCACCCATCATTCCAGGAAGTTTCTTCATCATCTTTCTGGATTCGTTGAACTGTTTTACCATACGGTTCACATCTGCGATATCCACACCTGCACCCTTGGCAATTCTGTGCTTTCTGGATGGATTCAGCAGATCCGGGTTTCTTCTCTCTTCCAAAGTCATGGAGTAGATGATTGCTTCCATCTGAGCCATCTTCTTCTCATTCTCTTCGGAATCAAGATCAGGCATCTTACCTCCGAGATTACCCATTCCAGGCAGCATTCCCATGATGCTGGACAAACCGCCCATCTTACGCATCTGTTCCATACTGTCAAGATAATCTTCAAAGTCAAACTGAGCTTTCTTCATCTTATCAGCCATCTTCTTGGCTTTCTCTTCATCAAGCTCAGCGCCTGCCTTCTCAATCAGGGAAAGGACATCTCCCATTCCCAGAATTCGGGATGCCATTCTGTCCGGATAAAACTGCTCCAGATCTGAAAGCTTCTCTCCCATACCGACATAAAGGATCGGCTTTCCTGTCACTGCCTTGATAGACAATGCAGCACCGCCTCGTGTATCTCCGTCAAGCTTTGTGACGATCACACCGTCGATTCCAATCTTATCGTTAAAGGAACTTGCTACATTCACCGCATCCTGTCCGGTCATCGCATCGACAACCAGGATGGTCTGATGAACTTCCACAGCTTCCTTGATCTCCTGAAGCTCTGCCATCATATCTTCATCTACATGAAGACGTCCTGCAGTATCAAGGATCACAATATTGTTACCATTCTTTGCTGCATGCTCAACTGCTGCCTTCGCAATATCCGCCGGCTTATTCTTGTCTCCCATGGAGAACATCTCTACGCCCTGCTTCTCTGCGTTGATCTCCAACTGCTTAATTGCAGCCGGACGGTAAACATCACATGCTACCAGAAGTGGTTTCTTACCTTTTAACTTAAACTTTCCTGCAAGCTTTGCAGTTGTTGTTGTCTTACCTGCTCCCTGAAGACCTGCCATCATGATGACCGTGATGGCCTTTCCAGGCTGAAGCTGAATCTCTGTAGTCTCCGAACCCATCAGGTTGATCAGTTCCTCATTTACAATCTTGATCACCATCTGTCCCGGATTCAGACCATTCATTACATCCTGACCGATCGCACGCTCCTGCACGCTCTTGATGAAATCTTTTACCACTTTAAAGTTAACATCCGCTGCGAGTAATGCGCGCTTGATCTCTTTTAAAGCTTCTTTGACATCATCTTCTGTCAGACGTCCTTTGCTTCGCAGGTTCTTAAATACGTTTTGAAGTTTCTCTGTCAAGCTGTCAAATGCCATGCTATAACTCCTCTATAATTTCATCGGATATCTTCCGGATGTCTGCAACAAGTTCTTCTGCATTCTCCTTCTCATATCCATCCAGCAATTCATCAATCTGCTTTACTTTTTCTCTGACCGACACGAATTTCTCTACCAGATGAAGTTTCTCTTCGTAGCCTTTCAGTGTCTGGGAACATCTCTTTACCAGATCATGTACACCCTGTCTGCTGATTCCTTCCTCTCTTGCGATCTCGCCGAGTGATAAATCTTCCAGGACAAACTGCTCATACACTTCTTTCTGATGATCCGTAAGAAGTTCTCCATAAAAATCATATAATAATGCCTGTTCTAATATTTCATTCATGTCTTTCACCTCCGATATCATATAACACTTCCGGATGGGTGTCAAGTATTTTTTCTTTACACCTTTGTTTTTTCAAAATAAAATTGATTTCCCACCGGCTTTGTCGTAATATATCTGATGGGAGATATTGCCGGATGCAGTATCTTCCGATCATGTCCATATATTATAAGGGGAGAATATAATGGCAAAAAAGAATTATTACAAGATGCTTGGTGTGTCAAGAACGGCTTCTCCTGAAGAAATCTCTGCCGCCAAGAACAGACTTGCGAAAAAATATCATCCCGATGCCAACATGAAGAATG
>ERZ773149.796-NODE-796-length-28790-cov-8.126814_pt1 | contig 28790 bp, 24 predicted proteins | sample MGYA00511081_ERZ773149 | MGnify/ENA primary metagenome ERZ773149 (study PRJEB29015, sample SAMEA2737846) | human gut metagenome | biome: human gut; feature: human-associated habitat; material: faeces | place: China | collected 2012 ...
ATCATATCCCTATCTTGGTTATAAGTTCATGAATCCTTGCCCCTGCCATGATCTGTACCCGCCTGATCCTGCTTAGCGGTGGAGATCACCTTCTGATGAAGCCGGTCCGTCCACTCTTTCAAAAGCTCTTTTCCTTGAGTGAAACCGGTTCCTTTATCCTTCTGTCCGGAATGCTATGTGGATATCCGCTGGGAGCGGCCCTGTGTTCCCAGGCAAGGAGGGATGGACGGATAAGCACCCGGGAGGCGGCGTACCTGCTTGCTTTCTGCAGCTTTCCGAGCCCCATGTTCCTGGCCGGTTACATTCCCGGACAATTTCCCGGCAGGTTTCCACTCCCGCTTCTTTTTCTTTCGGTCTATGCTCCGGTGCTGATACTGTCCCGGCTTGCAAGGCATAATAGCCATCCAGACATTTCCCGGGAGTCCGGGCAGCCGAAAGCAGTACAGACCATACAAGCTTTCCAAATACAAGAGCATGCCAGATCTGCGCCTGAGGACAGTCTGAATGGAATTCTCTATGAGGTATGCGACGTTATGGTATTGATCGGCAGTTATCTGATGCTTTTTTCTGTTCTCGCGCGGTTCTTAAGTACCGCCGCATGGATTCCGCAGCCCGTCACGGCACTCCTTTGCGCAGTTTTTGAAATGACGACCGGCATCCGTCAGATCTGCCTGACCTTTCCTCCTGCACTTTGCCTGCCGGCCTGTGCGGCCTGTGCTGCATTCGGGGGAATTTCCGGGATATTTCAGACCCACAGTGTCATCGCATACGATTCCCTGTTCGCGCAGGACAGAAAAAATGCCGGATTTGACATCCGGCATTATGTAGGTTGGAAGCTCCTGCATGCAGGACTTTCCGCATTGATTCTTACTGTTCTTCAGCTGTTGCTTCCTCTGAGGTCTCCTCTACGGTTGTAACACTGCCTGCCAGCTCTCCACGGTTGGAGGAGACAATGTCATAGCTGGACTGCATGGAAGAAATGAACGCATCGAAGCGGCTCTGGGCACCTTCCATAGAATGGGTGATAATGGTCTGCAGGCTGTTTAACATGTCATCTGTATAGTTGATGGATGCCTGGCGGATGCCATTAGCCTCATTCACAGCCTGATCGATGATCGCCTGGGCCTGGGTCTGTGCATCTTCTACCACACGGTTTGCTTCTGCGTAGGCCTTCTGCATGATCTCATGTTCATTGACCAGTTCATTGGTCTGGGCAGTAGCCTCAGCCACCATGGCATCTGCCTGGGCCCGTGCCTCATTCAGGATCGCATCCTGATTACTGATAATCTTCTGATATTTTTTGATTTCATCCGGAATACGGAGCCGAAGCTCTACCAGCAATTCCTCAAGCTCTTCCTTATTTACCAGGATTTTGGTATTGGAAAGCGGCTGGAACTTACAGCTGTCAATGTATTCTTCAATCTCACCAATTAACTGTTCGATTCTGCTCATGGTTTCTTCTCCTTAACGTTAACGCATTTGGTTATTTATTTGCAAGCTTTTCCCGCACTTTTTCTGCAACAGCAGGATGCAGGAACTCGCTGATGTCTCCCTGATAACCTGCAATCTCTTTTACGATACTGGAGCTTAAATACGAATATTTCAGGTTCGTCGTCAGAAAGATGGTGTCAATATCCGGGGCAATGACCCGGTTTGTCTGAGCCATCTGAAGCTCATATTCAAAATCTGTGATTGCCCGAAGACCTCGCACGATCACATCTGCCTGACACTGATGTACAAAATCAACCAGAAGTCCTCCAAAGGCACGGACCTCTACATTGGGCAGATATGAGGTGACATCTTCTAACATCTTAACACGTTCTTCAACAGAAAACAACGGAGTTTTTGAATTATTCTGCAAAACTCCGACAATCAGATGGTCCATCATGTGGGCGGACCGCTCTATGATATCTAAATGTCCCAGGGTTACCGGGTCAAAGCTGCCAGGATAAACTGCGATTGCCATATTATTCTCCTCGATAGACAAATACATGCTTATTTGTCTTGTACTCTTTTATTTTCTCTGTAATGTAACCCATAGAAGACAGGTACGAAAAATCTGTCTGCAGGGATGCTTCTATTATAATGGTGCTCTGCTTGTCGATCATGGAGGAAGTTTTCAGAAAATCCAGCATCTGCTTTTCCAGTTCATGGTCATATGGGGGATCCATGAAGATAAAGTCAAACCGGTACTTTCCCTCCAGACGTTTCAGGGCTGTCAGGGCGTCACAATGCATCACTACTGCATTGTTTTCCAGCTTTGTAGCTTTTAAATTCTCCCTCACGATCTGTATTGCGGATTCGTTCTGTTCTACAAACACAGCCTGACCTGCTCCGCGGCTTAACGCCTCGATGCCGATACCTCCGCTTCCCGCAAACAGATCCAGAAAGGTGCAGTCTGCCAGATCATACTGAAGCATGTTGAACAAGGTTTCCTTAATGCGGTCCTGCGTAGGACGGGTATTCATTCCCTCCAGGGTTTTCAGCTGTGTTCTTCTTGCGCTTCCTGCTATTACTCGCATAGTATCCTCCCAGACAATTATAATCATCGCAATTATAGCGTGATTTTTTCGGATATACAAGCAGTTTATCATGGAGTTTCGTATCTTTTTTGATACATATGTAAGAAAAAAGGTAAGATTTCCGAAGAATTTTTCACCAAAAAAGAAAGCCCGCGGCAGATTCACCGCGGACCCTCTTTTTTGTTCGGTTACTTATGCCGCAATTACTTGCCGGCCATCTGTCTTTCCTGAGCCTCGATCATTTTCTTGACCATATAGCCGCCGACAGAACCATTCTGAGCAGAGGTTAAGTTTCCGTTATAGCCATCGGATAACGGGACACCAAGCTCTCCTGCAACCTCCATTTTGAATCGGTCCAGTGCTTCCTTTGCCTCGGGTACTTCTGCTCGATTAGAAGATCTGCTTGCCATAATTGGCCTCCTTCCTTAAGCGCCTGCCGTGAAGCAGGCGTTTTCTCCTGCGTCATGGCCGGTCTGTGTTTTGTTACATCCCTAGTATGTGCTTAAGAATGGATCTTACCCTGGCATCTTCTGCGTAAACTGTCAGATATTAGTCTTCTGTTTTAAATTTATAAATAGTGGTGGTTTTATAGATATCTCCACCCTTTAAGATCGGGGAGGCAAACTGCGGTTTATTGACTGCGTCCGGGAAATACTGTGACTCAAAACAGTAAGCATCGCGTCTGTCATAAACAGCGTGGTTCTTTCCTTCCATATGGGTTAAAAAGTTTGCGGTGTAGAACTGAACACCGGGAAGGTCGGTGTAAACCTCCAGCACGCGTCCGCTGGCCTCATCCATTGCCTTCGCGGAGAGGGACAGCTCACCGGTCTTATGGTTTAATACCCAGTTGTGGTCATAGCCGCCAGCCAGCTTCAGCTGTTCATAATCTGCCTCAATATCCCGGCCAATGGCCTTAAACTGTGTGAAATCCATAGGCGTGTCCTTCACCAAAGCCAGCTCACCCGTGGTCACGCAGTACTGATCGGAAAGCGTAAACTGATCTGCGTCAATCCAGACTTTCTGATCCAGTGCGGATCCGGATCCCTGACCGGCCAGGTTAAAATAAGCATGGTTGGTGAAGTTTGCGATCGTGTCCTCATCGCAGGTCATGTGATAATCGATCCGGACTGCGTCATCCTCTGTCAGAGTATAGCTGACACGGATATCCGCGTTGCCCGGATAGTTCTGATCTCCGTCCGGACTGAACAGGGAAAAGGTGATTTTTGTTCCGGCTTCGGTCTCTGAAATTTCTGCGTCCCAGATCCGGTCTCTTAAGAAATCAGGGCCACTGTGAAGATTATTGATCCCGTTATCGTTGATCACAAGCGCATAGGTAATACCGTCGATCGTGCAGGTGGCGTTGCTGATGCGGTTCGCATTTCTTCCGACGATCTCGCCAAAATGAGCGTCCTGGTGCAGATACTTTTCCGGTTCGTCATATCCAAGGACCACATCTGCCAGTGTGCCGTGTTTGTCCGGAACCCACATTTCCAGCCAGATGCCGCCTAGATCGGTAAATGAAGCCTTTAACCCGTGTTTGTTGGTAAGGGTGTATTTTGTGATTACCGCACCATTCTCCAGGGTGCCGAATGTTTCTTTGCTGAAAGCCATAACAAATCCCTCCGCCTGATTCTATATTTTGGCCCCGTGATAAAGACACGAAAACCATTACGGCTATTGTAACACAAAAACGGGATGGTTTCCAGTCTAAACCGGCTCCATCCCGTTTCCAGAATTTTCAATATTTATTTTGCCTGGATATAACCCTGTGCAGTCAGAAGCTCTGCGCAAAGAACTGCGCCGCCTGCTGCGCCGCGGACGGTATTGTGGGAAAGTCCTACGAACTTGTAATCGTAGATGCTGTCCTCACGGATACGTCCTACGGAAATGCCCATGCCGTTCTCATAATCCACATCTAAGGAAACCTGCGGACGGTTGTCTTCCTCTAAGTACTGAATGAACTGTTTCGGTGCACTCGGGAGCTTTAACTCCTGCGGAAGACCGGAGAATTTTACCAGACGGTCGATCAGCTCTTCCTTGGTCGGTTTTTTGCGGAATTTTACGAATACTGCTGCGGTGTGTCCGTTTAATACCGGGACACGGATGCACTGGCAGGTAATCTTCGGTTCAGATGCCTTTACGATCACACCGTCCTTGATCTCGCCCCAGATACGAAGCGGCTCCTGCTCGCTTTTTTCTTCCTCACCGCCAATGTACGGGATGATGTTGCCTTCCATTTCCGGCCAGTCTTTGAAGGTCTTTCCTGCACCGGAGATTGCCTGGTAGGTAGTTGCAACTACTTCATATGGCTCATATTCCATCCATGCAGTTAAAACAGGTGCGTAGCTCTGAATGGAGCAGTTTGGCTTTACTGCGATGAAGCCTCTGGTAGTTCCCAGACGCTTTTTCTGGAATTCGATCACATCAAAATGTTCTGGGTTTACCTCCGGAACGACCATAGGAACGTCTGGAGTCCAACGATGTGCGCTGTTGTTGGAAACAACCGGTGTTTCTGTCTTTGCGTATTCCTCTTCAATGGCACGGATCTCATCCTTGGTCATATCCACTGCACTGAATACGAAGTCTACACTGGCAGCTACTTTCTCTACTTCGTTTACGTTCATAACAACCAGCTTCTTTACAGCTTCCGGCATAGGAGTGGTCATTTTCCAGCGGTCACCTACTGCTTCTTCGTAGGTCTTTCCTGCTGATCTTGGGCTGGCAGCTACTGTAACTACCTCATACCATGGGTGATTTTCCAGCAGAGAGATAAATCTCTGTCCTACCATACCTGTTGCACCTAAGATACCAACTCTTAATTTCTTTTCCATAGTTCCTCTCCTCATCTTCCGCAGGGCTTTGGGGCAGCCGCTGCTTTCGTTTTTGCCCCGTATCGGGGAGTCTTTCCTTATACTATAACAAAGTCGGGAAAAATGCAACTAAAAATTCGTCTTTTGCGCACATTTGTATTTATATCGCGGACATGGCTTTATTTTTGTTTGTCAGAAGTTTAGTTCAAACGGACTTTACTGCCTTTTCCATCTCTTTTTGCCAGTTTCAACCTGTTTAAATGAACTTCTTTGCCTTTATAGTCGATGATCGGATTTTCACCGATGAGATATACTGTTTCCAGTTCTTCATTCTTTGCTAAGCGGATACCACGGACACCTCTGGAGGCTTTCTTAAGAACAGAGATCTCCTCTAACGGGAACCGCAGGAACGTTCCATTTGTAGTCTGAAGCACTACATCTGTTTCCCCGTTTATCATTGTTACAGAAACCACACTGTCCTCTTCCTGAAGCTTGGTAGCTGCTACCATACGGTTGTTGGTCTCAAATTCTTCTCCAGGCACCTGTTTTACCATGGCAAGACGGGTTGCAAATAAAAGGATGCGGCCTTTCAGTTCACGGGCTGTAGTGAGAAGGCAGATGGTCTCATTTCTGCCATCGTATTTACTTAAGTTCTCAATAGGAACGCCTTTGTCACGCAGCTTGCCGGATGGAATATCCAAAGCCTTGATCTGGTGAAGGACACCGGCAGAGGTGAACAGACAGATCTTATCTGTATTTAAGCAGCGGAGCACATGAACCTGTTCTGTATCTACGGTCTCCTGGTTGCGTTCGTAGGTAGATTTATCAAGAAGCTTGCAATAGCCGAAGCGGTCCATAACGAAAACAACTTCCTGAACGGAAATTTCATTTTCCACATAAACAGCCTCTGCCCCGTCTTCAATACGGGTCCGTCTTGGAATAGCAAATTCTGCTTTGATGGCAGCCAGATCATCTTTGATCACCTGGTTCATAACCGCTCTGCTGCCAAGGATCTTCTTGTATTCTGCGATCTTCTTTAAAGTCTCTCTGTGTTCTTTTTCAAGGGCTAATATTTCCAATCCGATCAGCTTATACAGACGCATTTCCAGGATCGCAGATGCCTGACGCTCTGTAAAATGAAGCTTCTTTGCATCTTCTTCAAAACCGGCTACTTTAAAATGAATATTGGAAATGTCGCCGTTTACCAGACATACCTTGGCATCTTTTAAATTCTTAGAACCACGTAAAATGGCAATGATCAGGTCAATACAGTCACAGGCTGCGATCAGACCTTCCTGGATTTCTTTCTTATCCAGTTCTTTTTCCAGAAGCACATTGTATTTGCGCTCGGTATTCTGATACTGGAATTCCATGAAATTACGCAGGATGCCTTTTAAGTTTAATGTTTCCGGCCTGCCGTCTGCAATGGCAAGCATGTTGACACCAAAAGTATCTTCTAACTTGGTCTTCTTATAAAGAATATTTTTAATACGGTCAATATCTGCGTCCTTGCGAAGTTCTAACACAATGCGGATACCGTCCTTATTGGACTGGTTGGAAATGTCCACTACATCGGTCAGCTTCTTGGACTCTACCAGATCTGCCACATCTACCAGGAATTTATTAATACCTGCACCGATCATGGTATAAGGAATCTCTGTGATGATCAGTTTGTCCTTATCAACTTTCCGCTTGCCCAGTTCTACCTCAAAACGGCCTCTTAATTTGATCTTGCCAACACCTGTTTCATAGATCTGTGGCAGCTCGCTTTTATTTGCAATAATGCCTCCGGTTGGGAAGTCAGGTCCCGGCAGATATTCCATCAGTTCTTCTGTAGGAGCTGCCGGATCATCAATATATGCCTGGACTACATCCACTACTTCCCCTAAATTGTGGGTAGGAATGCTGGTACTCATACCAACGGCAATTCCCTCTGCGCCGTTTACTAAAAGGTTTGGCACACGTACAGGAAGGACTTCCGGCTCTTTTTCTGTTTCATCGTAGTTTGGCACGAAATTAACGGTCTTGTCCAGGTCTTTTAAATAAACTTCCTGGGCAAATTTCTCCAGTCTTGCCTCTGTATATCGCATAGCCGCAGCCCCGTCCCCTTCAATGGAGCCGAAGTTTCCGTGGCCGTCTACCAATGCCATTCCTTTTTTGAATTCCTGGCTCATGACAACTAAGGTATCATAAATGGAGCTGTCGCCGTGTGGATGGTATTTACCCATGGTATCGCCTACGATACGGGCTGATTTTCTGTGTGGTTTATCATGGTCCAGATGAAGCTGGCTCATGTCATAGAGAACACGGCGCTGAACTGGCTTTAACCCGTCTCTTGCATCCGGGATCGCTCTTGCAGTGATAACGCTCATGGAATAATTCATGTAGCTTTTCTGCATTTCCTCGCTGTATTCGGTTCTTAATATCTTCTCCGCCATATCTGTCTGTCCTCTCTGTTATGCGTCGATCTCTGCTTCGTCTGCATGTTCATAAATAAACTGGCGGCGGGGTCCTACCTCACTGCCCATAAGCATTTCTGTTACTTCTGACGCCATTCTAGCATCTTCGATCTCTACCCGTTTTAATACACGCCGCTCCGGGTCCAGTGTAGTCTCCCAAAGCTGCTCTGCATCCATTTCACCAAGACCTTTGTAGCGCTGTAAGGTAAAATCACCGGTGTGGTTTCTGCGGTAGCGTTCCAGATCTTTTTCATCATAGAGATACTGTTCTTCTCCCTTTTTCGGGATCACTTTAAATAACGGCGGCATGGCAATGTATACATGTCCGTCGTAGATCAGCTCCGGCATGAAACGGTAAAGGAAAGTCAATAATAAGGTATCAATATGGCTTCCGTCTACGTCCGCATCGGTCATAAGGATGATCTTGTCATAGCGCAGTTTTGTGATGTCAAAATCGTTTCCGTAGCCTTCGGAAAAGCCACAACCGAAAGAATTGATCATGGTCTTGATCTCTGCATTGGCCAGAACCTTATCCATAGATGCTTTTTCTACGTTTAAGATCTTTCCACGGATGGGAAGGATGGCCTGGTACTGACGGTTTCTGGCTGTTTTTGCGGAACCGCCCGCGGAGTCTCCCTCTACGATGAAGATCTCACACTTAGAAGCGTCACGGCTTTCGCAGTTTGCCAGTTTTCCGTTGCTGTCAAAGGAAAACTTGGACTTGGTGAGCATGTTGGTCTTTGCTTTTTCTTCGGCCCTGCGGATCTTTGCAGATTTTTCTGCACAGCCAATCACGCCTTTTAACACTTCTACATTTCGGTCAAAGTAAAGCTGCAGCTGGTCACCGGTTACAGTAAATACAGCCTTGGTAGCATCTGCGCTGGCAAGCTTTGTCTTGGTCTGTCCTTCAAAAATAGGATCCGGGTGCTTTACAGCGATCACGGCTGTCATACCGTTTCTGGTATCGGCACCTGTAAAGTTGGAGTCTTTGTCCTTTAAAATGCCAAGCTCTCTGGCATAAGAGTTGATCAGAGCTGTAAATTTGGTCTTAAATCCAGCTAAATGGGTGCCGCCCTCCTGGGTGAAAATGTTGTTGCAGAAGCCAAGGATATTTTCCTCAAAGGTATCTACGAACTGAACGCAGGCTTCTACCTCGATCTTGTCTACTACACCCTTAAAATAGATGGGGTCATGGATCGGTGTTTTTCCTGCATTTAATTCTTTTACATAGGCGATAATGCCTTCCGGTTCGTGGTAAGTTACCTTCTCTTCTTCCCCACTTCTGCGGTTTTCATAGTGGATCATCAGGTTTGGGTTTAAATAAGCAGTTTCATGTAAACGGCTCTTTAACCAGTCTGCCTTAAAACGGGTCTTTTCAAAGATCTCCCCATCTGGAAGGAAGTTGATCTCGGTTCCTGTCTCACGGCTTTTTCCTATAACTGGAAGGAGACCATTTTCCAGCTCTGTAGTAGGATGTCCCTGATGATAAGTATCCTGGTAGATACAGCCGTCCCTGTAAATCTTTACAGTCATATGCTCAGAAAGAGCATTTACAACAGAAGAACCTACACCGTGAAGACCGCCGCTGGTCTTATATGCGTTATTGTCAAATTTTCCGCCTGCATGAAGGGTGGAAAGTACCACTCTGGCTGCAGACACTCCTTTTTTATGCATTTCCACCGGAATACCACGTCCGTTATCCCGAACGGTACAGGAGCCGTCTTTTTCCAGGCGGACGGTGATCTGGGTACAGAAACCAGCCAGATGCTCGTCCACTGCATTGTCCACGATCTCATAGATCAGGTGGTTCAGCCCCTTAGACCCAACTCCTCCAATATACATACCCGGCCTTTTCCGTACTGCCTCCAGTCCTTCCAGGACGGTTATACTGTCTGCATTGTATTGTTCCTTTGCCATTTTTCCCTCCATATTGCATTATGTTCTCTTGCAATCTTTCTTCACTGCTATTTGATGACAAAAAAAAACCTTATAGAAACAAGGCTTTTGAGTGTTTCGCAACTATATTCTAAATCTTTCTAAATCGGCATTATTATAACAATAATTTGCAAAGTTGGCAAGAAGTTTTGAAAAAGCCCTGCAAATGCTATTTATACATCTACAGGGCTTCTCATTCCTTAAATAGTTTAAGCAGATAACGGGAATCGAACCCGCCTCCTCAGCTTGGGAAGCTGATGTTCTACCGATGAACTATATCTGCAACACAAGAATTATTATAACAAAAACTGCCGGAATTGACAAGTGATTTTCCAGTTCTTGTCATCGACAGTTTTTGCGGTTCAGGTATGGTTTTAATTTTGTTTCCCGGCTTATGCCGGATCATTTTTACTTTTCTATATTTTCCGTTTTCTCTTCTAGTTCTTCTCCCGCGGCCATATCCAGGTCATTCATCCCTTTATTTCCCGTTTCCGGCCACTGATCCATATCAATAAAATCTCCACTCCGGGGATCTATATGGTGGAGACGGCAGTAATCAGGTGTGTTCTCCGAATAATTCTTCTTTTTAAGAGCACTGTTAATATATAAGGACATGGCCCTGTAGATAACTGCAAAAGTAGGCACTGCTATGATCATTCCCACAAACCCGAAAAGGCCGCCAAATAACAGGATGGAAAACAATACCCAGAAACTTGGAAGACCGGTAGAGTCTCCTAAGATCTTCGGTCCAAGAATATTTCCATCAAACTGCTGAAGCACCAGAATGAAGATCAAAAAATACAGGCACTTCATGGGATCCACTAAAAGGATCAGAAATGCACTTGGCACCGCTCCGATAAATGGTCCGAAGAACGGGATCACATTGGTAACACCTACGATCACACTGATCAGGAGCACATATGGCATCTTTAAAAATTTTAAAGAAAAGAAACACATGATGCCTATGATCAGAGAGTCTAAAAGCTTTCCTGTAATAAAGCCGCCAAATATCTTATGGGCAAAACGGACTTCACCGATCAGTCGGTTAGCTGCTCTTACATTTAAAAATCCATAAACCATTTTTTTTGACTGGGCACACAGTGTATCTTTTATGTTTAAAAAGTACACCATAACAATAAGGCCGATCAGCAGATTTTTTAAAACAGTGACCAGACTGATCACACCGCTGGAAACGCGGTCAAAGATCAGGGAAATATTTGGCACCAGATCCGTAGCGATCCAGTTCTGGAAACGCATGACCGCCTCATTGTAATACGGCATAATGCTTTCCTGAAGATGTTCATTATCCTGAAGAAGTTTGCTGATCCAGACGGTCAGGTTGTTGATATACTCTGTCAGGCTGTCCTGGAAACCAATGATACTTTCGTAGATCTGTGGGATCAACATGGAAACCAGTCCGCTGACGATCGCAAACAATACTGCGAGACTCACCAACGTTGCTATACTTTTTGCAATACGGGTGCGGCCCTCATCATTTTTGATCACCTTTGACAGAAGATCCCGGACACAGACTTCTGTCCTGTTGTAAACCGGCAGCATCAGATATGCCAGTACACCTCCGTATATAATAGGCATAAGGATCGTTATGATCTTTTTTATGATCGCTGCGATCACGGAAAATTTCAGTAATGCAAAACATAAAAGAACACAACTGGCGATCACCGCTAATGCCGTAAGACCCCAGTCCATAAAAAATCGAAATTTGGAATTTTTCATATTTTAGTTCAGGCTCCTATGTTACTTTCGTCATTTGTATGAGTATACCATACTATACCCGATTTTAAAAGCAGACCGGACGTTAAAAAAATGTTTTTAATTTCAGGATCGTTCTGTTAAAACAGATGGTTCTGTGTTAAAATACTATGCACATGCATTTATATCATTTTACAGAAAGAAGGCGATCTTTTGTCTTATATCATAAAAATGGCTCTGGATATCAAAGCCCGTTTTAACCCACCAGCCCATATGTCCTCTCCCATTGAAGCATACTGCGCCATTGGAACAGTTGCAAAAGCCCTTGGTCTTCCCTGTCCACAGCGTAAAGATACGTTATTTGAAATGCGCCAGGAACTTTCTGACGCAGAAGCAGGAAAAAGTTTTCCATCCGAACGGATCGAAAAGATCAATCAGATCCTTATGAGTTTTATCCGTGATGAAGAAACAACCGATGCCATGATGGCTTATGTTACATATGGTTATGAAAATGAAAACGGGAATGCCTCAACATAAGCACTCCCGTTTTTATTATAAGATGATCCGCACTAACAGCCACACAGCTGCAATTCCCAAAAGGATCATGGAAAAAGCTGCCGAAAGCCCAAACAGCAATACTCCTACTGCCAGTGAAATGATAAATCCCAGCATGCTGAATACAGCGCCCATTACCTTTCCGCACATCATCAGCAGGATACCAACAAATTTAAACACACAGATCAGAAATAAAAAAGCAAATAAAATTCCTAACATTTTATCTAATATCCTTTGACCTTTCTAATAAAACATCTACTACAAACCGATCGATCACCCAGGAAGCTGCTACAGACAACAAGGCACACCAGAAGATCGGTAAAACCACCTGCAGATACTAACTTAGAACGTATCTCCTATGCGATATATTCCAAATTCCTTATGTCCAAGGACTTCTGCCTTGGTCAGTTCGCCGTTTGCCACAGCAACCATCTTATCAAAAATTTCAGCACCTATATCCTGTGGTGTCTTTCCTTCTGTGATGACCCTGCCGGCATTTATATCGATATTATCTGTCATCTTTGCATAGGTTTCAGGATTTCCCGTGACTTTGATAACGGGCGCAACCGGACTGCCTGTAGGAGTTCCTCTACCTGTAGTAAAAAGAATGATCTGTGCTCCACCTGCAACCATACCGGTGATGGAGTCAATGTCTTCCCCCGGTGTATCCATGAAATAAAGACCATGTTTTTCCGGATCAACCGCTTCTGAATACTCCAGAACACCGATCACAGGACTCTGACCTGCTTTATGAATACAGCCCAGGGATTTTTCTTCAATCGTTGTAAGTCCGCCTGCAATATTACCTGGCGTAGGCTGTGTCCCCCGAAGGTCTACTCCGTAAAGTTTTGATTTATCTTCAATACGCTTGACCATAGCTGTAAGCTTATCACCCATTTCTTTGGTCACGCAACGGGCAGCTACCAGATGCTCTGCACCTATAAGTTCTGTGGTCTCGCTGAGTATACTTGTACCTCCAAGCTGGATCAGCTTATCGGAAGCCGCACCTACAGACGGATTACCTGCAATACCACTGGTAGGATCACTGCCTCCACACTCCAGTCCTAAAACAAGTTCGCTGATATCAAACGCAACCTTATTCTGAACGGAAAGTTCCCTGGCCATTTTAGCTGCAATTTCAGCACCTTTGGCAATGCAGCCTAAGGTACCGCCACATTCCTGGATGATAACAGTTTCAACCGGCTTTTTACTTTCGCGGATCTGATCTGCTACTACTTCCGGCTGTATTCCTTCACAGCCAAGACTGACAACAAGTACAGCACCTACATTCGGATTTTTGCCAAAGCCAACCAGGGTATTTACAGTCTGAAGATAATCTGCGCCTACCTGACAGCAGCCATGCTGATGAGGAATTGCAACTGCTCCCGGCACTAAAGCAGCAATTCTTTGTGCAGTCTCGCTGGAACAGACGGAAGTTGGCAGGATCAACAGATGATTTCTTATTCCAAAAGTACCATTTTCTCTTTTGTATCCCATTAATTTCATAATTATGTTTCCCTTTCCTCTAACGGTCACCGCGGCCTCTGCCTGACTCTAAATTCTGGGTATGGACCCAGTCACCTATGTGGATATCACAGCTGGCAGTACCGATGCTCTCACCATATTTTACAACCGTCTCCCCTGTTTTTATTTCTTCGATCGCAATTTTGTGGTATACAGGAATATCCTGGTTTGCTTTGATTTTTACGCCATCTACCTCGATTGCTTCTCCGGCATTTAGCTGGCGGATCATGGTTACTACATTATCCTTGTCGGTCATGTATACATAATTTTTCATTCTTTCATCTCCTTTGAACGGATCGTCTTTTCGTACAGCAACAAAAATCCCCCAAAATCACCGGAAATTCTTGATTTTCCCGGCTTTTAGGGGGTAGGATCAATTTTATTTAGATTGTAATAACTATTCATTTGCTTGTCAACGATAATTTCAGATATTATTTTAACGCTTATATAGACTGTTCTTTTTCCTGTATCTGTGCTAAAATTAAAGAAGTGTTTTGGGATGGAGTAGGTTTTTATGGAGGGCTAATGTTATGGAGCCAATATATTTATCAATCCAACCGGCTGAAACCGGAAAACGTATCAAACAATTACTTCTTGAGCAGGGTTATACGATCCGTGATATCCAGGGTGCTTTTGGATAAGTACCGTAGATACCGCTCCCATCATTCCAATAAAAACTGACTTTCTTACCCTTGATGATCTGTCCATGATCTCTCTATATACCAGCTGGTTTTATTTTTCTTACAACTACTTTACATCTCTTTTTGAAAAATGCAATTCCATAAGCCCAGATATCATTTCGTCCTTCATTGTAAAAACGCTGTTCATATCGTTTTTCACAAATCTGAGCCATGGCTTTTTCGCAGGCATGATCCAATCCGGAAAATGTCTGGGCATATTTCAATTCAATAATAATACCCATATTCGGATTTTCCGGTTCGATCAGAATATCCGCAAACCCATCTCCTGTTTCTGCATTAGACTGAACAGACCAATCCGGATCACAGCGCAAAAGCCCCAAAAGAATTCCATGATAAAAAATTTCTTTTTCCTCACTTCGTGCTTTTGTATCAAAAATGCTGATGGTATTTCCAAGGATTTTCGTAAGCTGCTGCTCCACTGTTTCCGCATCCCCATCTAAAAAAGCTTTCAAAAATACTTTTAATGGCTCTGTATCCTGTAAAACCTTTTGAGTAAACCACTCCTGTATCTGGAGTGTATAAACTTCTTTTACTTCCTTATTTGGAATGATCAGCTTATATATTCCCCGTTCTGTTTTGCCTACCTGAGTAAGATAACCTGTTGTAAACAAAACACTCCAAAGATTATCAATACTGTTATCGATCTCGTCATAAGTCAATTCCAGGCGGATTGCTTTTTCAATAGCTTCACCTGAGATCAAACGTTCTATTTCGTCTCTGGTTGTCTTATCCGCTTTGTTCACAAAACGCTTTACCAATTCATTTCCGCTGGTATTGATCCAATAGGATTGTGGCTCTGCTCCCGGTTCTCCCTGTAACCGGTCAACATGATTAATTACATCCCAGGGACAATATACATCCACATCCCCAAAATGATAACCATCATACCACTCTTTTGTTTCTTTCATATGTTCTTCCAAATGGTACATTTTTAGAAGTTTTTTTACTTCCCCATCCGTAAATCCAAACTGTTCATCAAAACGAGCATCTGTAATAGATAAAACCTTAAAGTTATTCAGACCTGTAAAGATACTTTCCTTTGAAACTCGAAGGCAGCCTGTTAATACTGCAAATTGAAGAAAATCATTTGTCTTAAGAGCCTGTCCAAAAATCCCACGTATCAATGATACCATTTCTTTATAATAACCATGCTGAAATGCTTTATCCAGCGGAACATCATATTCATCGATCAAAATAATGGTTTTCTTTCCATAATGCTTATATAAAAGACGTGACATCGTCTGTAAAGCAGATCTAAGGATATCTTCATCCATAGAATACCGTCCATTATAAAGCATAACTAATGCGCGATAACGGCTTTTTTCGTTCTCAGTCAGCTTATCACTATCCAGCAAAAAAGAAAATTTCTCCGCTTCCACTCCTATAAGCTCTGTTAACCTGTATCGTGCAGCTTCAAACGTTGGACCATCTACATTTTTAAGTGAAAGAAAGATTACCGGAAACTTTCCCATATATGTTTTACAGAGTTCTTTGTTTCCGGAAATATAAAGTCCCTCAAACAATGACGGATCTGCACCTATTTCAAAAAAGCAGCGGAGCATACTCATATTTAAAGTCTTTCCGAAACGGCGTGGCCTGGTAAACAGATTTACTTCTCCCCACTGTTCCAAAAGCTGCTCGATCAATCTTGTTTTATCTACATAATAAAATCCTTCTTTCCGGATCTTCTCAAAATTATCCACTCCCACAGGTAGTTTAAATGAATTTTCCATATTTTGTATCCTCCTTTCCTGACGCTCTACTTCATATTTATTTTAATTTTAACATTCAAGATGGTAAATAGCAATGAAAAGGATCTCCCAAATAATCAGTACACAAAATACAAAAAACTTAAAAAACCGGTCTATCCCCTGCCAAAAGGAATAGACCGGTACTTTACCGCAATATATTTTATATCAATCAGACTCACTTTCCTCTTTCTCACGCCATCTGCATCTGCTCTTTCCGCTTTCTTTCTTCAAATTCTTCTTTCATTTTCTGAAGAAATTCCGGGTGTTCCAGAATATCCATACAGGTTCCGGCTAAGATCTCAGAGCCGGAACGCAGGGCTTCGTGGGCTTTTTGGTTTTTTCCGGCTTCCAGATATTCTTTGGAATGGGCTGCAGTTCCTTCTGGTACAAAGGCAGTGCGGATACAGCAGCCTGGTACTTCATACATGACATTTCCAAAATCGGTGGAACCTGTTTTTTCTCTTGGGCCTGTGATCTGGGGGGCCTGGAAGAAATGGGCATTTTCCATGATCAGGTCATTTAATGTTACACAGGGGATCTTTGCCTTAAACGGATAGCTGCGCTCAAGATCGCAGGTGGTTCCCGTCATCAGGCATGCACCTTTGATAATATCTTTAAACCGGGGAACGATCACATTTTCCAGATAATCGGTGCTGTAAGAACGCAGTGTATACTCTGCTTTTGCCCGTCCCGGAACAATATTGGATGGACCGCCTGCATCCAGAATTGTATAATGCATCCGTGAGTCTTCTAATACATGCTCACGCATAAATTCAATGGCCTGGAAAGAGAGAAGAGCTGCGTCGAAAGCACTCTTTCCCTTATGTGGGCTCATAGCTGCATGGCTTTCTACCCCGTGAAAAGTCACATAGAAGCACTCCAGTGCCATGCATCGCAGATCAACACAGGTTGAAGGCGCTGCATGCATCATCAGTGCAATATCTATATCCTTAAAACAGCCCTTTTCCTGCATAATGATCTTGCCGCCAATGGTCTCTTCTGCAGGTGTACCATATATAACGATCTTATAAGGCTGGTCTTTGCAGGTATCGCGTAGTGCCAGGGCAGCACCGATCACAGATGGCCCCTGCATATGGTGTCCGCATGCATGTCCAATATCTTTCAGGGCATCATATTCTGCCAGAAGGCCAAAAGATGGTCCTCCCTGTCCCTGCTCATAAACAGCCCGAAATGCGGTTGGAAGTCCTGCGATCCCTTTTTCTACCTGAAATCCCATTTTTTCCAGATAATCAGTCAAAAGGCCGGCTGATCTTACCTCTTCCATTCCCGGTTCTGCAAGATCATATATTTCATCTGCTATTTTGACCAGTTCCGGCAAATACTGGTCAACCGCCTGTTTTATGACTTCTTTTTTCATGTATATACTCCTGTTAAAATTCCTGTTCTATTTGTTTCTGTAATTTTCTCAGTTCCGTTACCATTCGATTTCTCTGGCGTATAAATGTGGTATGGTAAAACAGTTCCCAGTCTTTCGGACCTTTTTGAAAGTCTCCTTTTGCTGATGCGCCAAGTAAATGTAACGGACCGTATGCAAAGGAGGTATCCTGTTCATATGCAGATCCGGAAGAATGCATGAGACGGCTGATTACTCCGCCTGTTATCCTGCAGAGGCGGTTGTGATCTTCTAAGTGTATTGGTTCACCTTTCTCCTGTTCTTCTGTGTTCCATTTTTTCTCCAGATCCACGCATAACTGGATCACTGTTTTTAACTGCTTCTGTATTTCCTCAATTTCTTCCCCATACTTAGAAGAATTTTTTAACGGTTCCAGATACCCATTCCATGTATGAAAGTATTCAGAAAAATCTGCAGGAAGCATTTCTTCATTTAAAAGTCCGCATAAGAGAGAACGAACCACTGCCCCATCCCGCATCAAACCATCAAAATCAATCTTGTCAAAGGTATCTTCCGCTGTATGCCACCAGTACACACCAGGTCCAGGTGCATCTGACTGTTTTCTTTCTTTTCTTGCTTCATATCTTGGATTGATATGATAAGGGATCTCTGCTCCCCAGAAAGACTGATCCGCACCGCGGCCAATCCGTCCGATCTGAATCTCTGCCAGTGGATCTGCTTCCATTACATGTTCTTTCAGCCATTTTGTTCCTTCCAAACCGGCGGTCCGGATGGCAAGGGTATGGTCCGCGCCTTTTGAACCAAGAAGATCCAGATTTACATGGGCAATACAGTTTTCATATAATTCATCCCAGTGGTGATCACAGTACCAGGTTGAACCCATATACCGTCCATTGGAATGCCCCGGCCACCAGGCAATTTTTAAAGAATAGGCAAGCTGTTCCTTCCTATCTTGGAAATATCTGACAAGTTCCAGAGCCAGTGCATTGGCAGTGCAATTGTCAAAAGCACCTCTGTACCAGGTATCATAATGGCAGGAAAGCAGGACAAAATCCTTTTTTCTGCCTGGAATATCTGCTATGGGAAGCTGCACGCTGCGTACTCCCGTATCTACCTGGCTGTCCAGATCGGCATAGAGGATCTGTCCATTTTTCCGGGCATTTTCCAGTTTCTGGATCAGATACTCTCCTGTCGGACCAGATATTGCTACCACCGGCATCTTAAGCTGAAACAGGGACGAGTCCATATCCGGTGTTCCCCAGACAGGACTGACTGTATCCTCATGGATCACATCCTCTCCTGATGTCCAGATCTGGATCCATCCGGCAGCTCCATACTGTTCCAGTATTTTTGCATACCGCTCATCATAACCATATCCCAACACCAGCTTTCCGAAAACATTTTCTAAAAACTGCTTCTGTCTGTCCATAGAAACTGCTTCTCTGGTTCCAGGATCATACACCAGGGGAACATGAAGGGATTTTCCTGTACTTTCAGAAAAAGATCTGGGACGACTGGGAATTTCTTTTCCATATACGGTCAAAACACTTTTTACCGGATTACTTAAATAAGCAGGAAATGTTTCTGTATGGCAGGAGACTCCGTATTTTTTTAATACGTCTGAAATATAGACAACTGCCTGAAGTGCTTCCGGTTCTCCTGTCAGTTTATCAAAGGAACACAAATATTCCAGATGTTTTTTTAACCGTTCATTCTCTTCCATTTTTATTTTCCCTCCTGTTACCGTTATCTGGTTCCGTTATTTCCCAACTGTTTATTAATAACCAATTCCAATGGCGCCCAGCATAAACAGGCAGCCTGCAAATGTCCAGATCAAAAACAGAGGCATCATAAATTTCAGCCACTTTGCATAAGGAATCTTGGAAACGATCAGATATCCCATTAATGCAGAGGAAGTTGGCAGAACAGAGTTGGAAAATCCATCACCTAACTGGAATGCAAGAACAGCTGTCTGTCTGGTAATTCCGATCAAATCTGCTACAGGTACCATTAACGGCATGGTAACAGCTGCCTGTCCCGTACCGGATGTGATGACGCAGTTTACCAGTGACTGTGCTAAAAACATTCCCACAGCCTTTAAGGACTGAGGCATTGTATTTACAAGACTTGCAATGGCATGAACGATGGTATCTAAGATCAGGGCATCTGAAAGTGCCATTTCCACGCCGCGGGCAATACCAACGATCAGGGCGCCTACTACAATTCCTTTCGCTCCGGCGCCAAAGGTTGAAGCAATCTTATTCGGACTGTAACGGTTGATAATGCCGCAGACAACTCCCATGGTAATAAAGATCGCTGACATTTCTTCAAAATACCAGTCCAGTTTACTTAAACCATAGATCAGGGCGGCAAAACCTACCACGATCACTCCCAGTGTAAGACCGTGTGTCAGAGTCATTGCCTCATCTTTATCATCAAAAACAAATTCATTATCATCTGGTTCCCCATAAATAATGCTCTTGGTAGGGTCTGCTTTTACACGTTTTGCATACCAGGTAATATAAACTGTATTAATGACCAGCAATACCACAAGGATAAATAATCTGTATCCCATACCGGAAAACATGGGGATTTCCGCAATATCCTGGGCAACACCAACATTAAATGGATTTAAGATACCAGCAGTAAAACCGGAAGCCGCACCCATAGCGATCATAGCCGTACCTGTTACTTTATCCAGTCCCAGTGAAGTGGCCAGAGCAATTCCGATCGGTACAAAGATCATAACTTCCGTTGACATTCCCATGGTTGCGCCAAAAATGGAAAACAGTACCAGAAAAGCCGGGATAACAAAAAATTCTCTTCCCTTAAATGCTTTTGACATTTTTTTGCATAAAACAGTCAGCACCCCTGTGGAGGTAATGATCTCAAAAGAACCTCCGATGATCAGGATAAAGGTTACTGTACTTGCTGCTTTAACGATCGCCCGGTAGATCAGTGAAGGGATTGAAAAAAAGCTTACCGGGGCTGACTCTACATAGTGGAAACTGCCTGCTTCAACAAGGGTTCTTCCTGTTGCCTCATCTGCATACCGGGTATACTCTCCTGCCGGTACAACATAGGTTGCTGCTACTGCGATCAGGATCAGCACTACAAGGATAACAAATGTATGCGGAGCCTGAAACGACCTTTTTTCTTTTGTCTTTTCCATAATTCATGCCCTTTCTTGATAATTTTTATTTCTTAAACTATAATGAATAAATAAAATTAAATCAAGTTTAATATTTTTAATATTTCATTTAATATTATTTATTTTTATGCATAGTATACAGATATTTATACATTGGAGGGAAAAACTATGGATATGAAGGAACAGGTTTACATGCTTGCTATTGAAAAATATAAAGGAATAAAAGATGCAGCCCAGTCTCTGCATATTTCCCCGCCTGCACTGAGTATTTTTTTAAGTAATCTGGAAGAACGCAGCGGTGTGCATTTTTTTGACCGGATCGGGAAACAGTTTATACCTACCCAGGCAGGAAAAATTTATCTGGAACATGCAAGAAAAATGATAAACATACGAGATGATTATGAAGACGAATTAAAGAAGTATATACACGGTTCCTCTGGAACGATCCGCTTTGGGATCCACCCAAGACGGACTCTTTATCTTTTATCCCAGGTTCTGCCACGTTTCTCTGCCAGGTATCCGGATGTGGAGCTGATCCCTTATGAAGCTTCTTCGGAGCGTATGGTAGAACTTCTCTTAAATGGAGAACTGGACTTTGCCATTATCAATCTCACCTCGGATCATCCCCTTTTAGAATACCACTTATTATATGAGGACTATATGGTTGCGGTTGTAGCTGCCGATCACCCGGTCTGTAAAAAAATGGGACCCGCTTCCACTAATGATGATCCTGTATTGATCGATCTGAAAGAATTTAACGGTGAACGTTTTATTCTCCAGAAACCGGAGCAGTCTTCCAGACATTATACAGATCTGGTAATTGCCCATGATCACGCAGAACCCGGAAGTATTTTTCTTTTGGAAAATCTGGAGTCTTCTGCCCAGTTAGCAGCAGAAGGTTATGGAATTTCCTTTAATTTTTACCAGTATATGAGACGTTTCCATTATCCAAAGCCAATACGCTGTTTTCGGATCGGAGGTTCCGCTGAAAAAACCATATATTCTATTGTTACAATGAAAGGAAAACATACCATTGCCCCGATGCAGGAACTGATCGGACTCATCAAGCAGTTTGCTTAAAATCGTTAAGCAGATAGAGCAGACGTAGACAGACTATCAAAAAGGAGCCGCCAGGGGGCGACTCCTTTTGATATGCATGTGCAGCAACCATTCGGTTGTCAATAATCCGCAAAAACGGATCAACTACAGCATAATATACTTCAATATAAATAATACTGCCAGAATATAAAGCAGTGGGCTGATCTTCTTCTCTTTTGCCTTACCGCATACCAGGTTGATCACTACATAGGAGATAATTCCCATAGAGATACCTTCGGAAATGCTGTACATGAAAGGCATTGCGATAATACCGATATATGCAGGAATGGACTCGGTATAATCATTAAAGTCAATCTTCAGGATAGAGGAGATCATTAAAAATCCTACTACGATCAGCGCCGGTGCAGTTGCAAAGGACGGGATCGCAAGGAAGATCGGTGATAAGAACAGAGACAGTCCAAACAGGATTGCTGCTACTGCAGCGGTCAGTCCGGTTCTTCCGCCTTCTGCTACACCAGAAGCACTTTCTACGAAAGTAGTTACTGTAGAAGTACCAAACATAGCACCTACAGTAGTACCAACTGCATCAGATAAAAGGGCACCGCGGATCCTTGGAAGCTTTCCGTCTTTGTCCAACATGTCTGCTTTGGAAGCAACACCGATCAGTGTTCCCAGTGTATCAAACAGGTCTACAAACAGGAATGCAAATACAACTGCAAAGAAATCCAGTGAGAACATGCTGCTGAAATCCATCTTCATCAGGGTTGGTGCCATACTTGGGATAGCAATACCATTGGAAAAATCTGGGAGCAGACTATAGGCTCCTGCTTCTGGATTTACCTGATAGATACCTGCTAACTGGCAGATGATACCTAAGATCCAGGTTGCAAGGATACCCCAGAGGATACCGCCTTTTACCTGTTTTACCAGTAAAACAGCTGTGATCAGGATACCGATCAGTGCTAACAGAACAGTGATGCCCTCTGTGGAGAATGTACCATTCTGAACAGATGCCTTAAAGGAATAAAGACCTACCAGCGTAGCACCGTCTACTACGATCTTTGCGTTCTGTAAACCGATAAAAGCGATGAAAAGACCGATACCAGCGGATACAGAGTGCTTTAATGTCATAGGAATGGCATTAAAGATCTTCTCACGTACATTGGTCAGTGACAGAAGGATGAAAATGATACCTTCTGCAAATACGGCTGTTAAAGCCATTTCCCATGAGTATCCCATCTGTAAAACTACGGTATAAGCAAAGTAAGCGTTTAAGCCCATACCTGGTGCAAGTACAAATGGGTAGTTTGCCATAAATGCCATACATAAAGTAGCAAACAAAGCTGACACTGCGGTGGCTGTAAAGACTGCACCGCTGTCCATACCGGTAGCGCCTAAGATACCCGGGTTAACAGCCAGGATATAGGCCATAGTCATAAAGGTGGTGATTCCTGCTAACACCTCTGTTTTGACGTCTGTGTGGTTCTCCTTCAGGTGAAACAATTTTTCCAGACTCATAAAAAATCCTCCTTCTCATGTATTGATCTCTGATAACTACCAGAGACCTGTTCTTCTTCCTGGCATTTTTTAGAAGTCCCCTGCCTCCTTTCCCCCGATTGCCAGAAATCCAAACATTTTTATACATACATTTTAGCACTTTTTTAATGTTTTGTATATACAAAATAAAATTTTAAATTGCCAAAGAGAAAATCTTATTGTATAAATCTGATTTTTTTGTCTATTAATCTACATTTTTTCCTACTGCAAAACTTTTTACAATCTCTGTAAGAATGTTGACCGTCTGTTCCATAGACTCCACACATACATATTCATATTTTCCGTGATAATTATGTCCACCTGTGCAAAGGTTTGGGCACGGAAGTCCCATGTAGGACAGTCTGGCGCCGTCTGTTCCACCGCGTACCGGGGAAATAACCGGAGTAACTCCATTTTTTCTCATAGCATTTTCTGCAATGTGGATCAGTTCCATATGTGGCTCTATCTTCTCTTTCATGTTGTAATAGGAGTCTTTTACAACAGCAGTTACTGTACCGGCCCCGTATTTTGCATTTAAAAACTCTGCTGCTTTTTCAAAAAATGCTTTCTTCTGTTCAAATTTCTCCCTGTCATGGTCACGGATGATATATGCCATCTGGGCGCCTTCCACATCACCTTCCATATGGTCTAAGTGATAAAAGCCTTCGTAACCTTCTGTATACATAGGATTTTCAAATGCTGGAAGCAATGCCTGGAATTCCATTGCGATCAACAGGGCATTTTTCATCTTTCCCTTGGCGCTTCCCGGATGGATGCCTTTTCCCTGGATGGTCACATGGCCGGAAGCTGCATTAAAGTTTTCATATTCCAGCTCCCCTAAAGCACCTCCATCTACTGTATAAGCGGCCTCTGCCCCAAAGCCTTCTACATCAAAGAAATCTGCTCCTCTTCCCACTTCCTCATCTGGTGTAAAGGCAATGCAGATCCTGCCATGTTTCTCTTCCGGATGGCTTAAAAACCAGGCTGCCATGGTCATGATCTCTGCCACACCTGCTTTATCATCTGCTCCTAACAATGTAGTGCCGTCTGTAGTGATCAGTGTTTTTCCTTTATAATTTTTCATTTCCGGGAAATCGGAAGTAAGAAGCCAGATATCTTTTTCTTTGTTTAAACAGATATCACCGCCATCATAATTTTCCACAAACTGAGGCTTTACGTCTTTACCAGAAAGAGCCGGTGATGTATCCATATGGGCAATGAAACCTAAAGAAGTAATCTTTTCCTCTGTATTTGCCGGGATCTCGCCATAAATATATCCATGCTCGTCCATGCGCACATTGGCAACACCCATTTCCTTTAACTCAGTAGTCAGAAGTTTTCCAAGTTCTAACTGCTTTGTTGTACTTGGAACCTGTTCGCCCTCTTCTTTTGACTGGGTATCGTAGGAAATATAGCGTAAAAAACGTTCTGTAACAGAATTTTCTATTATTTTCATTTCATCGTCCTCCAAAATCATATTTATTAAGATAATTTTACCACGGATCCGCTCATTATGCAAAAAGGACAGCCGGTCTTTCGATCCAGCTGTCCCAAATGAAAGCAATCTGCTTTCGTACATCTTTTGTATATCTTATCTGTTTGCCAGTTCCTCTGTGATCTCTTCCCAGGTAACACCTTTTTCTGCCATTAATACCATCATATGGTACAGGAAATCGGAGATCTCGTATTTTACTTCCTCCGGATCCGGGTTCTTGGCTGCAATAACGATCTCAGTAGCTTCTTCTCCCACTTTCTTTAAGATCTTATCAATTCCCTTATCAAAAAGATAGTTGGTATAAGAACCTTCCTTTGGATGTTTTTTGCGGTCTAAGATCACATTGAAAACGTCCTCAAATACTTTTAATGGATTGGTCTCTTTGTATTCCTTTTCTGCCAGTGTGGTGTAGAAGCAGGAACGGTTGCCTGTGTGGCAGGCTGCGCCGATCTGCTTTACAGTTGCAAGAAGTGTATCATTGTCACAGTCGATCTTTAAGGATTTTACATACTGGAAATGTCCGCTGGTTTCTCCCTTTACCCACTGCGCCTGACGGCTGCGGCTGAAATAGGTCATGCGGCCGGTAGCCAGCGTATTGTTAAATGCCTCTTCATTCATGTAAGCTAACATTAATACTTCATTGGTCTTATAATCCTGAACGATCACAGGGATCAGCCCGTCGCTGTTTAACTTAAAGTCCTTCCAGTCTACGGAAGATTCAAAGGTATCTACGGAAATTCCCGCTGCCTTTAAAGACTGTTTAATGGTCATGGAAGTATCCATGGCATCCTCTGTAAAGGTAAGAACCGCACCGCAGATATTTCCGCAGCCAAAGGCATTTTTCAGGCTTTCTGCTGTGTCCTTGGCATCATCCTTTGCCTGTAAGAAGAATAAAAATGGTGCTTCACTGTCGCTGATAGAAGCCATTTCCAGTAAAGAGGGAACGCTGCCTGCTGTATTAAGAAGCATGACGGATGCACCTGCTGCCTTATAGTCCTTTACATGATCCAGATAAGCATCTGTTGGCAGATAAGCGTAGATCTTCTCTTTTCCAAAGCGGTCAGATGCCTCTTTGATCATATCCACGTTTTCTTCTTTGCTCATGTCTAAAAATACAGCGCTGGCTCCTGCATAAAGATATTTCTTTACATCTTCCATGCGTTTTACTCTGCCGCCTGCAATGACCGGGGCATCCGCTTCCCTGCAGACCTCTTTGATCACTGCAATGGCAGCCTCATGGTCATCATCTGTTACAGACCAGTCATAGATCAGAATTTCATCCGCTCCGTTATCGCAGCAGTGTTTTGCCATCTGAGGTGCAGCCTGGGTATAGGTTCTCTTTCCGTCCCAGCTGCTGATACGGCCTTCCTGGTAGCCAAAACCTGCGATCAGTTTTTTATTATCCATGTCCATTTCCTCCTTGTCCGTTCATTTTTCAAAACGGCGGACTGCCTCTTCCAAGTCCACACGTTTTTCATAAAGAGCTTTTCCCATGATCGCTCCTGAGATCCCTGCATCATAAAGAGCCTGCAGGTCTTCCATACAGGATACGCCGCCGGATGCGATAATGTCAAGTCCTGTTTCTTCCGTCAGCTTCTTTGTTGCCGGGATATTGGGGCCTGAAAGCATGCCGTCTCTGGAAATATCTGTATAAATAATGTGCTTTACGCCATATTCTTTCATTTTCAGGCAGAGATCTGTGGCTGTAACAGTGCTTACCTGCTCCCAGCCCTGGATAGCTACCATGCCGTCCTTGGCGTCAACGCCTGCTGCAATGGCATCTGCACCGAATTTCTCCACCATATCTTTTAAGAACTCCGGCTCTTCTACTGCCTTTGTTCCTATGATCACACGCTTTACGCCTAAAGCAAGCATATTTTTAATGGCTTCCTCAGAACGGATGCCGCCGCCGATCTCTACAGGGATATTCACAGAAGAAACGATTTTTTTAATGGTCTCTTCATTTACAGAACGTCCTGCCAGTGCACCGTCTAAGTCTACCAGATGTAAAAAAGTGGCTCCTTTTTCCTGCCAGAGAGCCGCGATCTCCTCTGGATGCTCCGAATATACCGTAATATCTTTAAATGCACCCTGACGCAGGCGGACACATTTTCCATTTTTCATATCAATTGCCGGATACAGCTGCATGTTTTGTCTCCTTTTCTATTCCTGAATAAATGTTTTTACAGGCTTTTTCTACAGGCTTCCCTTGGTAGATAATACATCTGTAAGCCGTGGATCATAACCGGTTGCTCCGTCTAAAGCTTTCGCAAATGCCTTAAAAGCCGCCTCAATGATGTGGTGATTGTTGCTGCCGGACATCTGGCGCAGATGAAGGTTCATTTCCCCGCCATAAGATACTGCATAGAAAAACTCCCGCACCATTTCCGTCTCCAGATCACCTACTTTTTCCCGGTCAAGGTTTAAGTCATACACCAGATAAGGTCTTCCGCAAAGATCCAGGGCGCAGATGACTAAGGCCTCATCCATGGGAAGGATCTGGGAACCATATCGGCAGATGCCTTTTTTATCCCCTACTGCCTTGCGGATGGCCTGTCCCAGCACAATGCCTGTATCCTCAATGGTATGATGGGTATCCACTTCCAGATCCCCGTCTACTGTAAAATCCAGATCAAAAAAGCCATGGCGGGCAAAGCTGTTTAACATATGGTCAAAAAAGCCGATGCCTGTATGGATATTGGCCTTTCCGCTGCCATCCAGGTTTAAAGTCATGTTTATTTTCGTTTCATTGGTATTTCGTGTGATCTGCGCAATGCGTTCCATATTTCCTACACTCTCCTTTATGCGGACCTTTTTACTCATGTTTTTGGCGAGACCCAAGGTCAAAAATCCTCCTGCAAGCAAGCTTGCGTCGGATTTCCGACCTTTTGACCCTGGTATCATTCAAATCTGACTCTTACAGAATTTGCATGTGCAGTCAGGTGTTCTGCTTCTGCAAAGTCCTCAATGTCCTTATGAGCCTTTTCAAGGGCTTCTCTGGAATAATAGATAATGCTGGATTTCTTAATAAAATCATCTACACCTAAAGGTGAGAAGAATTTTGCTGTTCCGTTGGTAGGAAGGATGTGGTTTGGTCCTGCAAAATAGTCTCCCAAAGGTTCAGAGCTGTATTCACCAATAAAAATTGCGCCTGCATTGCGGATCTTTGTCATTACCTCAAACGGATTAGCTGTTACTAACTCCAGGTGTTCCGGTGCAATGTTGTTGGCTGTCTCCACTGCCTCATCCATAGTATCCACTACCAGGATATAGCCGTAGTTATCCAGGGATTTCTTGATGATCTCGCTTCTGGATAATACCTGAAGGAAACCATCAACTTCTTTGGAGACCTTCTCAGCCAGTTCCATACTGGTGGTAACTAAAATAGCACTGGCTAATTCATCATGCTCTGCCTGGCTTAACAGGTCAGCTGCCACATATCTTGGATTGGCTGTTTCATCTGCCACTACCAGGATCTCACTTGGTCCTGCAATGCTGTCAATGCTTACATGACCGTATACCGCTTTCTTTGCAAGGGCAACGAAGATATTTCCAGGTCCTACGATCTTGCTGACTCTTGGAATGGACTCAGTGCCGAAAGCAAGGGCTGCAATTGCCTGTGCGCCACCTACTTTATAAACTTCGGTTGCACCGGCCAGATGTGCTGCTGTTAAAGTAACAGGATTTACCTTGCCATCTTTTCCAGGAGGTGTGACCATAACGATACGTTTTACACCAGCTACCTCTGCCGGGATAATGTTCATAAGTACAGAAGAAGGATAAGCAGCTTTGCCGCCAGGTACATACACACCGGCACTCTCCAATGCTGTGATCTTCTGTCCTAAGATCGTGCCGTCCGGCTGGGAGTCAAACCAGCTGTTTCTTCTCTGTTTTTCATGGTAACGGCGGATATTTTCCATGGATTTCTTCATTACTTCCAGAAGATGTGGATCAACAGCTTCCATAGCCTCTTTGATCTCTGCCTCTGTTACACGGATGTTGTCTGCATTGATCTCTGCTTTATCAAATTTCTTTGTATAATCAAAAACAGCTGCGTCTCCTTCTGCTTTTACCCGGTCTACGATCTCCTGCACGGTTTCTGTGTATGCATCATAATTATTTGGGTCTCTTTTTAACATATCTGCCAGAATATTTTTCATAGATGCTTCATCTAATTTTACGATCCTCATTTGTCCGCCCTCTC
>ERZ773149.826-NODE-826-length-28141-cov-24.220216_pt1 | contig 28141 bp, 15 predicted proteins | sample MGYA00511081_ERZ773149 | MGnify/ENA primary metagenome ERZ773149 (study PRJEB29015, sample SAMEA2737846) | human gut metagenome | biome: human gut; feature: human-associated habitat; material: faeces | place: China | collected 2012 ...
CATCCTCGCGGAGCGTTTTTATATGATAGGACGCAATTTCCTATCATATAAAAAAAGACTTATTGTATAAGAAAACTGTACAATAAGTCTTTTTAAAAAGATATTAACCAAAAGTTAGGTTTTCATTATTCCATCATGTTCAGAAGCTTAACCCGCTTGGTCCTGGTATCTCCCGCGATCTGGAGCTTGGAGTAAATCTGATTGATATACTGCTTCACCGTTCCCTCTGACAAAAACAGCCGGTCTGCAATTTCTTTGTTGCTGAGCCTTTCTGCCATCAGGCCGATGATCTCCCGCTCCCGGTCCGTAAGGCTTTTGAGAGGCTCCGGGAAATCATGCATTCGTTCCTGCTCTGCTCTCCGGCGTTTCCATGTCTCACCAAGTACCAAAATCCGGGACAGAAAGTGATCTGGCCTGCTTTCCTGTATGCTCTGATACACCTCCGACAATCCCGGCATATTTTCCACAAAGGGCATTAGAAGCCCGTCCGGCTCCGCCTGTGAAATTGCCTCTCTGATCAGCGTCCGCGCTTCCATTCGTTTATCCAGCTTTTCATAAGCCATAGCTGTCTGGATCTTTCCATACAGCGCCACCAGTGCATAATGCAGTCCGGAACACTGGATCTGAAGTCCGGCATTACGGCCTATCACCTTTGCATATGCGCCCTGGGCCAGATAGACCTGATTCTCGATCAGCTCCATCATAGGTTTGCCCGGTGCGAGAAAATTCACAGCAGACAGCCGGTGTTCCCGGAACAGTTCCGGAATTGCTTCCGTCTGGCCGCTCAGGGCATGGCAGTAGGCGCTTATGCTGTCCAGCATATGGAGCCAGGCAATGTTGTGCTGTCCAAGCAGCTCCTGCCGCCGCTCTGAAAAGGAATAGCGCGGGTTCAGACCGGCTGCCAGTGACAGCCGGTACATCAGAAAATCACAGCATAAAGCCATGTTCGGCTGTCCGTTTCCCGCAATCTCCTGAAACGCATGTTCCAATCCGATCTGGGCATCTACAAGCTGTCCGCGCATATATGCCGCTTCCGCACTCATGATTTTCTCTGCCCCCTGCCCATGGCCGTTTGTGATCTTATAATAATGCGGCATGCAGTCGTTCATTTCCTGCAGTTCTTTTTCCAGCTCACCGGAAGCCCGGTGAAACATCATGAGGATGGACGGTGAACCGAAGGTCCAGCCGCCCTGCCTCTGAATGCTGATGGCAGGCCGTGACATCTGCCTGCTGGCGCTGCGGTGAAGCCGGCTCATCTCCGTAATATCATTATATTTCAGGAAGCTTAAGATCAAGTCGCATTCGCCCAGCAAATTGCCCCGCTCCTGCTCCGGCATATCCGGATGTTCTGCGATCGACTCAAGCAAAATTTCCTTTAACTCCAGCATTTTCTGGATCTGCTTCCAGTTAAACATGCTGCGCATCAGGACAAGGATCGCGAAAGGATGCTCTTTTAACACCGCAGTCGGACACTGAGCCAGATACTGCAATACATCTGCCGGATTTAACGCAGTCATCAGGATTCCCGCATCCTTTCGGACCACGTCCAGTACCGCGGCATAGTTTTCACTTTTCCGGTACGCAGTCAACGCGTGTATGTACTGTCTGTGGGCTTCATACCAGGCACCATACCGGTTCTGGTATGAAGCCTGCTTTTCTTTCCCAAATCCGGAAAAATCCCGCTCCGCACATTCCTTCATCATATGATGGAAACGAAAGCTCTGACCGTCCGGCAGGCGGCTCACAAACGCATTCTGGCCGGTGAGTGCCGCAAGGATCCTGGAGGTATCCGGATTTTCCGTGACAAATTCTGCCATCTCCGCAGTAAATTCATCTGCCATCCCCATCACCGCCAGAAATTCCCGATAGCTTTCCGGCAGCGGATCCATCATGGCCGCAGAAAACATCTGGTAAATATCAGAGCGGTTATCCGGCAGCTCCCCTGTCTTTGCAAAGGCACATAGATTCAGATAGACTGCTGAAAACCACCCCTCGCTGGAATGCAGAAGCGCATCAATCTGCCGTTCGCTCAGATCCGTACCGCACCGCCGTGCGTACACAGAAAGCTCCGTGTGGTTTAAGCGCAGATCATCCGCACTGAGCTGATGAAGCTTCCGCCCCAGACGCACAACCGCACCGCCGGAAAGGAAACGATCCCTGCTTGCAGCGATCAGGTGGACATTGGAAGTCATACGATTTGCCAGCAGACACAGAAAATCCGCGACACGTCCATCGGTCAGAAGATGAAAATCATCAATAAAAAAATAGTACGCAGTCTCCCCGGCCAGCTGATGGCAGAAAAGATCTGCAAGGAATCCGGCCGATGCCGCATCTGCCGGACACTCATAGCCATTTAAAAAGTCCAGGCCGGCAAAGGAAAACGCAGTTTGCACGCTTTTCCAGAATACCGGCAGATTGCTGGAATAGATACTGATGCGGATCAGAACGGTTTTCTCTGTTCTCATCTGCTTTTCCAGATACCAGTTCACCGCCGTGGTCTTTCCGTACCCCATCGGCGCAATGACCGTGGTCATGGCACAGTGCGAAATCGGGCGAAGGCATTCCTGTAATCGCTCAGACACATAAATGGTATTCAGACTGTTTTTTTCTTTTGCCATATGCTCAGTTCCCCCACCGTTACAGATTGTCTGACATTTTTACTGCGGAGAAAGGATCTTTAGTAATTCCTCCCGGCTGAGACTGCCGATGGATACCTGTTCTCCGGAAATGATCTGATCTGCCAGATCCCGCTTCTGTTCCTGAAGCAGTAAAATATTCTCCTCAACCGTGTCCTTCATGATCAGTTTAAATACCGATACCTGCTTTTCCTGTCCAATGCGGTGGGCGCGGTCGGTGGCCTGATTCTGGGCTGCCACATTCCACCACGGATCATAATGGATCACGATATCGGCTGCCGTTAAATTCAGGCCGGTACCACCTGCCTTTAAAGAGATCAGAAAGACCGGCGTATCATCGGTCTGGAAGGCTCCGGCCATGCGGATACGCTCTTCCTTCGGAGTTGCTCCCGTCAGAAGATGGAACGCGATTCCCTCTTTCTTTAACCGCTGGCCGATCAGCTCCAGCATAGATGTGAACTGGGAAAACAGCAGGATCTTGTGGTCTCCCGCAATGCCGCCCGTGATCAGCTCCATACAGGTGTCAAGCTTCGCGGAGCCGCCCTTGTAGCGCTCAAAGCACAGGGACGGATCGCAGCAGATCTGACGCAGCTTTGTGAGCTCTGCCAGTACCTGAATGCGCTCAGACCCGTAGACATCTCCGCTCATCTGCTCCAGCTCCTCTTTCAGCGCCAGCGCATGGGCCGTATAAAGCTGCTTCTGTTCTTCCTCCGCCATAGAGTAAACCACGGTTTCCAGCTTGTCCGGAAGGTCTTTTAAGACATCCTTCTTCAGGCGGCGCAAAATAAACGGCCCGCTGAGCCGCCGCAGGCTTTCCAGTGCATACCGATCGCCGGCTTTGGCAATTGGCGACTCGAACTGTTTGCGGAACCGGGAATAGGTGAATAAAAATCCCGGCATCAGGTAATCAAAAATGCTCCACAGCTCTGATAAACGGTTTTCGATCGGCGTACCGGTCAGCGCATACCGGGTCTGCGACTTGATCAGTTTTACCGCCTTTGCGCTCTGAGTCAGCGGATTTTTGATGTACTGCGCTTCATCGATTACCTGGAAACGGAACTGAAATGGTTCGTAGCAGGCAATATCACGCTTCAAGAGATCGTAGGAAGTGATCAATATCTGAGGGTGTGGGATCACTTCTGCTGTTTTCAAATCCTCTGCTCCCGTTTTTGCTGCAATTTTCAGGATTTCCTCCCGCTCCGGCGCAGTGCCGGTCACAGTCTGCACGGCAAGTCCCGGTGCAAAGCGATTCAGCTCGTTCTCCCAGTTGTAAACCAGAGAAGCCGGACAGATGATCAGGGACTGAGACTCCGGATGCTCCTGGGCCTCGGCCTGCAAAAGTGCAATGATCTGAATCGTCTTTCCAAGGCCCATATCGTCTGCCAGAATGCCGCCAAAGCCATTCACATCCAGAGTCTTTAACCACCGGTAGCCGGTTTTCTGGTAGCCGCGCAGCACCTGCACAAGAGACGCCGGAACCACATAATCACTGTCCTCTACGGACTTCATGCCGCGTACCACAGCCCGGAACAGATTATCCCGGTAAAAGGTGATGCCGTTTCCCTCTTTTAACACACTGTCCAGATATAAAGCCCGGTACACCGGAACCTTTACCACACCGGACAGAAGCTCCTCTCTCCCGATGCCGAGGCTCTCGGTCATGCGGGCCACAGTCATAAGACCATTCTCATCTACATTTAAAAATTCTCCGCTGCGCAGGCGGTAATACCTCTTTTTCGGATCATAGCCGGATAAGATATCCAGAAGCTCGTCCCGTGACATTCCTTCCGCGTCTACATTTAATTCCAGCCATCTTCCTGTGCTCTGCACCCCGACCTTTACCTGCGGGGAAGGCAGCACCCGAATTTTCCTTGCCGCATCGGACACCAGAACCTGTCCCAGCTCCATAAATTCTGCCATTCCCTCGGACAGCAGACGGTACAGAGCCTCCTCATCATCCCGGATGACCAGATACTCTGACTCCCCATCCCGGTACTGGAAATATTTTGTAATGATCTGGCTGATTTTAAACTCTCCCGGCACATCACGGCAGATGATCCGCGGTACCTTGTCATCGTTTAGCGGAGAGAAAGAAAAGTCACCATAAGACAGCAGCGGCTTCATGGTGATCTCATCCGGTCCGGTACTGTCAAAGGAGAACTGTGCCTTCAGCTCCTTCGGACGATAGCTTTCCAGGTTCACATCGCGAACCGTAAGCTCCGCGTAGGGAAGGATTTTCTGGAGCACACGCTCATAAAACAGCGGAATATCGCGGTCCTGAATATCCAGGGTATGGCTTTTTTTATCTTTCAGCACCTGCTCCAGAAATACGCCCAGCTCCCGGGACTGCGTCTCGTCCAGGCATACCAGGCTTGTATCGTTGCCCACATACCAGCCCCGCTCTCCCGGGATGCCAAACAGCTCCTGGTCTACAGAAACCGCAATGCCGTCACGGCCTGCCCGGCAGATATGTACCGGAAGCCGCATGCAATCCTGGCTGACCTTTACCATACAGTGCGTGCCGTCGCCAAACTCCACCTCCAGGTCGCGGTTCTCCATAAGCTGAAAAAAGCGGTCCCGGTTGGCACGGTTTAAGTTCAGGGTACGAAGCCCCTGCATGGTGACGAAGGAGCTTTTCCGAAACTGTTCAAAATGCTCCTGATAAACCTGCACCAGCTCCAGCAGAAGGGCGCAAAGCTCCCGGTCCTCTTCCGCAAAGGCGTTCAGGCTGTGATGAAAGGTCAGCTGCTTTCCGTAGGATACGCTGGCCCCCGTGCGCACAGCCTCAGCAAAGGCCATCAGGTCTTTTATAATATAAAAACGATCCCGGCCAAGCTTAAATTCCAGACTGGCAGAACCGTTTTTTAACAACAGGCGAGGCACCAGCCGGATCTCCGTTTTCTCAGCATCTTCGATGATCTTTGCCACTTCCCGGTTGGTATATTCCCGGATCATGGTACGAATTTCCTGAGACGTGGAGACAGGACGGCCGGAATGCTGCTCCTGTTCTTTTTTCCACTGTTCCCACACAAGCTTTGCATGCGCGCACATGCCTCTGCAGGAATTTCCATTTACACAAGAACAAGAGTAGTCACGAACCTGACTACCCTTGACATATAAACTCACCTTATATAAAGTATCTCCGTCCTGGACAGAAGCCCGGATTCCCTGCTCTCCCTTCCAGAACGTGCTGGTGGCGGACTCCGTTATCTTCATAAAGCGCCTCCTTGTGCAGAATACCGGTGCAATTCGTGACATGCTGCTCAGCTCGATTCCGCTTCGCTGCATCTCGCTGCGCGTGCTTCGCCCTATAGATGACAGCAAATCCTGAAGGCTCTGTGCGCAAGCTCACCGCCTTCGAAATTCGCTGTCATCTGCATGTCACTGCTGTAACGTCACATCCGTTCCGGGGCTTCAAAGCCAAGTACCTGGATACATGCCTCGAGCACGCGTTTTACCAGAGTAATGAGGGCGATCCAGCCTGCCTGGCGCGCTTTGTCTTCCTCTGCCAGAATACGGGTATCGTGGTAGAAGCTGTTGAAGGCGTTGGACAGGTCGAAGATGTACTGACAGATCTTGTGCGGCGCGGTCTCTGCAAACGCATTCTCCATAACATCGTTGTACTTGGACAGCTCCAGCATCAGAGTCTTCTCGGCGTCACTGGCTGCCGGAAGAATAGTCTCTGCCGTTGTGCCCGGGTTCTGTGCCTCATACTTGCCCAGAATAGATTTGATACGGACAATAGTGTACAGAATGTACGGACCGGTATTTCCCTCAAAGGAGATGAATCGGTCAATATCGAACACGTAATCCTTCGCCGCCTGGTTGGAAAGGTCACCGTATTTTAAGGCTGCAAGACCAACGATCTTTGCAGTCTCCTTTGCCTCTGCCTCGTCCATGCTGCGGTTTTCCATGATACGGTCGTAAACAGCCGCATCAATATCCGCAATGAGGTGTTCCAGGCGCATTACACCGCCCTCTCTGGTCTTAAACGGCTTGCCGTCTTTACCGTTCATGGTTCCGAAACCGATATGGATCATAGGAGTTTCCGGTTTTACATAACCGGCCTTCTTCGCCACACGGAATACCTGCTTAAAGTGAAGCTCCTGGCGCTTATCGGTGATGTATACATATTTGACCGGCTGGAAATCCTTCTCACGCTGGATGATGGTTCCCAGGTCCGAGGTGGCGTACAGTGCAGCCCCGTCAGACTTGCGGACAATACACGGCGGCAGCTCCTTAGAGTCCGTCGGTTCGGTGACATCTACGACCAGGGCGCCCTGGCTCTCGTATGCAAGACCCTTGTCCTGCAGATCCTGGATCAGCCACGGAATATACTCCTCAGCATCACTCTCACCTTTCCAGAGCTCAAAATGAACATCCAGATTGTCGTAGTTTCTCTTTAAGTCTGCCAGGGAAACGCTCATAATATGTTTCCAGATGGCAGTATATGGCGGATAACCCTTCTGAAGCTTGAATGTCGCGGTCTGCGCGCGCTCCTTGAAGGCCTCGTCCACTTTGGATTTGCCGCTTGCTGTCGGATAAATATCCTCCAGCTCGCTGATGGTAAACGGAGGCTCGGACGGATACTCGCCGGTATAGTTCTCATCGAAATAAACCAGATCCGGCTTGCGGTCGCGCAGTTCTTCGATTATGAGTCCCATCTGCAGGCCCCAGTCACCCAGATGTACGTCACCGATCATATTGTAGCCCAGGTAACGGCCCATGCGCTTTACGCTCTCACCGATCACGGCAGAACGCAGGTGGCCGACATGCAGCGGCTTTGCCACGTTGGCTCCGCCGTAGTCCACGATGATGGTCTCTCCGTGGCCCTCTTCCTCCACGCCAAGCTTTTCTTCCTTTGCCATGTTGTTCATGAAATCAGCCAGGTAAGCGGCATTCAGGCGGATGTTGATGAAGCCAGGCATCACAGCGTTGATCTCGGAAAACATGCCGTCTCCGTTTAATTTCTCTACGACTTCACTGGCAATGTCGATGGGCTTCTTTTTATATGCCTTAGCTGCAGCCATAGCGCCGTTGCACTGGTACTCGCATAAGTCCGGCCGGTTGGATAATACAACCTTTGCGTAGGACGCGTCGTAGCCACAGGCGGTAAATGCAGACTTCATCTCGTCTGCGATCAGATCCAGAATTTTCTTCACCTTTTTCTCTCCTTTGATCTTCATTCTTCCTTTTATCCTGATGTATTATTATACCCGATTTACGGGTAAAATGCAAGAAAAGGGATTGTACCTCATGGCGCAATCCCTTTTCTTTGTTATGCGATCCATCTTCCGGAGTCATCCACAAAGCAGCCGTCCGGTGTATGTTCGCTGCGATACATTCTGCCCGCCGGATATTTTGCATGGTCATACGGTGTGAAATAATACCACGCACCGTCAATCCACTGCCATCCGGTCAGCATCGAGCCCTCACCCGGAAGCAGGTAATACCACTGACCGCCGGATAAGATCCAGCCGGTCTGCATGGTGCCTTCTTCATTGAAGTACCACCATCTGCCTCCCCGGAACATCCATCCGGTCTGGCGTCCGCCGGTCTGTTTTTCAAACTGCCAGGTTCCTGCCTCCGTCAGGATCCAGGTTCCCTGACTTCCGCTCACAACAGGACGTCTGTTGCCGCCCGATGACGGGAATCCGATCTTTGTGATGCTTCCGCCCTTACTTGAAATGTTGTAATGGGTGGTTGCAAAGGTTCTGGTGTTTCCGTTCTGATCGGTGATGTTGAAGGTATAACGGATGAAGGTATCATGGCCGGTTCCTCCTTCCAGGTAGAACGGTGCGCCGCTCATCCACAGATGCCAGGTATTCTCTCCGCCCTCGGTGGAAATATCCAGCTTATGCTGATTTCCTGCTCCCATCATGCCGCTCTGGGCCTCTCCGCCATTTCTGCCGGAGTAGTCGAAGGTGTACTCCATGTCTTCTTCATCCTCTACCGCTCCGCCCAGGATAAAGGTATCATTGCCTGTTCCTGTCCGGATCATGGTCTCTGCCATAGTGGTTACTACATGAATCCGGTTGTTTCCGCCCGGTACCAGAACAAACAGGCTGCCCGGCATCCGGCTGAACCGTAAGAGTGCATTGTTTGCGCCGCCTGCGATCTTCACACGGTTTCCAAACAGATCAATCTGCTCATCCTCCATGGCAGTGGTCAGCTTCACGCTGCCCGGAGTAGCTAACGTAAACTGCTGCTGCTCAGAAGAGCTTTCCATATCCAGGGAAATACCGGAAGTTTCGCTCTCAGAGGTTGCCACATCCAGATTACCGATCTGGTCTGTTACACGTACCCTTACCTGATCCGCGCCGGAAAGCTTCGTGTCCTTTGCTTCCAGGCTTCCGCTGATATCCAGGGTACCTCCGCCTGTGCGGATTTCCACGGTATCGCCAGCCTGCAGACGGTCTTTCACACTGAGGCTACCTTCATTTTCCAGAACCAGATTTCCGGATACCGCTCCGGTCATCTCATTCACGCGGGTCTTTAAGTCTGCGTTGTCTGCATTTACAGACAGGTGATCTGCTTTCACAATTGTACCAGCAGATGTCAGGTTTCCGGATACTTCCAGTTCCATATCTGCTGCTGCCTCTGCCTTACGCAGATTCAGGCTTCCCTGATTCTTTAAGTAAATATTTTCTGCCGCGAGAGCTGCTTCCCTGGCCTCAGTCAGAAGCGCATTGTCCTTCGCGCCGATATTTCCATCTGTCCGGAGGGAAATCTCCTCTGCCGATACATTTACGGTGCTGCTCTGATCCGGAATACCGTTTACAATATCTCCGGAAGCTGTCAGCTGGATCCGGTCATCTGCTTTCAGGCCGCCCAGCTTCAGCGTGCCTTCTGCTGCTGCCTGAATCTGTCCGGTGGATGTCATGTTCACCAGTCCAGGTGCCGCAAGATGATCAATACTGATATTACCATTTATTACAAGATCGATGCCGCCCTTTCTGGATACCAGATCTTTAAACGCTGCTCCGGTATTATTGGTGATACGGATATCATTTTCAACCATCGCGCTGACTTTACCGGTGGCCTTGAGCTCCTCAGCCGTCAGGCTTCCGGCTGCTTCCAGAACCACATCCGTTCCCTTCGCCCCGGTGATCACCAGATTGCGGTCGGCTTTCACCGATACGCATTCTCGCTTACTCTCAGCCTTCACGCCTGCTGTTCCTTCGGTTCCGATATCGTGGATATTCATAGCGCCATCGGTTTGTACGGTTAAAGAATTCTGATCCGCCGGCAATGTTTTGTCTTCCACCAGGTTCGTGGTCAGAGCCTTCTCACCGGTTCCGGCACTTTCTGCCTCCAGAATGATATTCTTTGCAGTCACATTCGCGTCTGCAGCCTCATCCTCCAGATCATTTAACAGCGCTCCGGATGTCCGGATCATGACGTCATTGTGATCGGAAGAAACGGTCTTCAGTTTCAGGATATTGCTGTTGTCCCGGATATAAACACCATGCGCGGCCTTCGCCTTCAGCATCAGCTCAGTCTTGCTTCCTGCTTCTGCAGCGACTCCCTCTGTCGTCAGATTCTGTGATTTCTCACCGATCTGATCTGCCGTGATTTCCAGTGACTTCGTCTGAATATTGGCACTTCCGTCTGCACGGCTTCCCGCTGTCAGAGTTCCTGCCACATTCAGGCTGATATGATCCGGTGCCTCCAGACGCTCTGCCCGGATGCCGCCCTCCGGCACGGTAAGACAGATTTCTGATGCTGCCTCTGCTTTCAGGGAAGTTCCCTTCACCTTCATGGCATTCTCTGCACTTCCGATGCTGCCCTCTGTGGCTGTCAGCCGGATATGACCTGCTGTCACATCCGGCGCGCTGCCCTCCGTACTGCTTACAAAGCTTTCAGCTTTCAGAACTGCTTCATTCTTTGCAGTTACACCGGTTACTTCCAGTGCCCTGCCGGATCTGGTGCCATCCAGCCAGATGCTGCCATTTGCTGTCTCAGCCTTCAGGCTGTCCACCTTTGTGAGCAGCGGACTGTCTGCCGTACCGATATTGCCTTCGGTACTGATAAGCTTTGTCCGGACTGCTGTCAGAGCCGCTTTATCCGGATCGGTTCCGGTAATGCTGCCCTTCGCCATCAGCCAGCTCCGGTCTGCTGCGTTTAAGCTGCCGAGCTTCATATCTCCGGAAATGTTTTCCAGATACATGCTGCCTGCTGCCGATCCACTGAGCACACCGTTCTGGTTTAAGGTCAGCATTCTGGATTCACTGCCAATATCTCCGTTTTCTGCCTTCAGAAGAATATCTTTTGCCGTAATGGCCGCAGCATTTCCTGCCGCTGTATTCCGGATACTTCCGGCAGTCAGATGAACATTGCCCTTCTTTGCAGTCATGTTCTTCACCTTCGCCTCGCCGCACTGGCTCAGCCAGATGGTGTCCTCTGCAGTAATATCAAGATTGCCGGAAATATCAGTCCGGAGTGCCGCTTCTGTGCTTCCGACGTTTCCGCCGGCAGCAATATTCAATGCTTCCGCACGGATATTGGTCTCTGTTCCAGTCAGTGCAAGAACCGCGCCTTCGGTCTTCAGACCCACTTTCTTTTCCGAAGCAATGCTTCCGATCCGGAGATCGCCCTTCGCCTGCACATACACTGCACCCTGATTTACCGCAGTGGTTGAAAATCCGCCATTTCCGGCTTCCACGCGGATCCGGCTGCTTTCCGTTCCAAATCCATGACTGGTCTGAATCAGAATCCTGTCTGCCTTCACATCCGTCCGCTCTCCGTCCTTCCGGATTACGGTATCTGCCTGAATATCTGCGGTATTTCCTGCCTGGATCGTTCCTCCCAGGACAAGAGTTCCGCCCGGCATCAAAATCTGAAGATTCTCATCAACCGTCAGGTCGCCAGTCTGATAAGCCCCCTCTTTGTCATAGGTGAAAAGCAGAGTGTTGCGCTTATCGGCAGACTCTGTCCGCTGCACTTCTTCCTCCGTTTCCACCACTCCGTAATAGGTTCCATCCGCCGCATCGTAATACAGAGAATCGTAGGATGCCAGGATGATGCCGTCCTTGATCACCTCATATTTTTTTGTTGTTTCATTATAATGAATGCTGTCAAAGCTCTGGGATGATCCCGGATGGTACTCATACCTGATCTGATCTGAAACAATCCAGAAGGTACGCTCCGTCTCGGTGGTGTAACCCCCTTGTCCGTCCGGCTTCAGATACTGGATAAAGGTGACGGTCTCATCCACGGTAACCTTTTGTTTGTTACCGCCAACCATGATCCAGGCTTCATTCGTATACGCTCCATCTGCATCAAGAACATATTCCGGTGCCTGATCCAGTCCGGTATACTTCCAGGTTCCATCCTCATTTTGCTCTTTGAGATAATACCCGAAACCAGTCGTATCATACTCCGTTTCCACATGGCTTCCGTCTGCTATCACGTACTGATTCGTGCATGCCTCATCAGTATAGTAGCGGGTCTCCCAGTTTCCGGTAGCATTATGAAATTCTGTCCGGCTGTACAGGATTCCCTCATACTTTGTCTTATCCTTCACTGCGCTGGCCACAATATCCAGTGCGGTTTTCTCTGTTTTGGTCTGGGTGTAGGTATACTGGAAGTTTTCCTTATCTGTAACGATCACACCGACCAGAAGCTTCGGAGAATCCAGCTTCAGGCGGATGTTCTTTCCGCTGATGCTGCTGAGCAGTGCACGGTTTACATCCGCAGCCTGTGCAGCCTTCGCATCTGCGGCTGCCCGGGCTGATGCCGCATCTGTTCCCTGGATCTCCAGATAACGCACCAGGCCGATCTCCGCAAAAATATCTTCCAGAGCCTCAATGGTGAGCTGAGGCTGTTTCAGAGTTCCGTTCTCATCTTCCGTCGCGTACAGTTCTGCCCGGAAATACCGGTCCCTGCTTCCTGCCGAAGCTGCATTTTTAATATGCAGCTCTGATATCTCCAACTTTCCATTCTTTCCAAGGTAAACATTTCCGCGATCTCCATTGAAGATGATGTTCAGGATTGCCGTGTAGTAGGAAATCATTCCATCCAGTGTAATATCTGCTCCGCGGTTGGATGCAATATTGATGACCGGCTGTCCTGTGCTGTCCACTACATCCGTCATGGTAAAGCGGCTGTAATCATTACACAGAAGCGTATAAGCACTCTTCTCCGGATCCGATTCCGCGTACAGATCCAGATCCTTCACAACCAGATGCATCAGGGATCTGTTGATGATGCTTAAATCCGTGATCACATTGTTATTATGTACGGTCACATTGCCCTTTATCTCACCGAGAAGCGCCTCAAGCTTTAAGCTTCCGCTTGTTTTGGATACAAAGGAATCGATCACGATTTTTCCATTTTCCTCATGCCAGGTCACATCTGGATTGGTGATCTGTCCGTTTTCGTCGATGATAATGCTCACCGGCGCGTTGTTTCCATAGTAGATGTCACCGTTTAAGGTCACGTTGTTGGAGGAGGTATAGCTGCCCTCTTCCTTCGCCTCTGTCTTACTCTGCAGGACCTTCTCCACCAGGATTTCTTCCGTCCACCGGATTACCCTGACCACGGTCTTGGTAATCCACTTGACGATCTTGTTGAACGGCCACGGAAGCCATTTGATGACTTTCTCCGCAACCTTTTCAATCGTCGTGGTAATACGCTCCACCGTCTGCTTCACGAATTCTGTCACAGTCTCTGCACGGTACTTCGCTTCCTTCCGGTACTGCACTTCGCTCTCGCGCGGTGCGGAAGCACTGACGTAAATATCTTTGCCATGCAGCTCGGACTGATCGCCCAGAATATCAATCTGGCCATACAGCTTTGTGTTGTTGACTGCTTTGGAAATCACAGAACCGGTTCCGCCTGCGGTAAAACCATAGCTGTAGGCTTTGGTGTAAATATTGTTGTTTTCTGCCGTTGCTGCCACAAGGCTTAACAGATTTGCAGCGGAAAGCTTTGCATTTTCCGCTCCCCGGATCCAGGCCTTTGCAGTGACGTTCACCTCTGCCGTCGGCCGGGACTGGGTATTGATGATGGAGCCGGTCTCGGAATATGCACTGGCCAGCGCATAGATAGAACCAATGAGGGCCGCAATGGAAAGATCATTTCCTGCGGACAGCTCTGTGTACGCTCCAAGGTTCACCGTCGATGCGATGTTCATCCTGTTCTTCACATCGGTGGAGAGGAAGCTTAAGCCATCTACCGTAAATTTGATCTGTCCAAACACTTTTGCTGTCGTATCGGTTCTGGTGTTCACCAGGATATCTCTTCCCGGTGCGCTTACCGCTGCATGATTGCTGCCTGTTCCGTTTAAGAACTCCACAAGAGCTGTTACCGTCATATCAGAAGCTGCTTCCACGCTGCTTCCTGCGGCAACGCCTCCGGCACCGCCCATGGCCTTTAGCTGGTTTGTGGTATCCTTTGCCAGAACGCTGATGGTCACATCGTGGCTGTCAGCCCGTATGGTGGCCGGATAAATGGTAACCTTCACCGTATTCTTCACCGTCTGCTTTGCGGTTGCCTTGCCCTTGGCCAGAATTGCTCCTGCCACTGCAGTAGCATAACCATCGAAGTGGTTGTCTGTCTCAGCCACGAACATCACATCTTCCCGGGCTGTCAGGCTGGTGTTTCCAGCTGTGCTTCCCTTGCTTCCGATCACGGTAGCCGTGGTATTGGTAACCGTAATCTCATCGGAAACACTGTTGGCAGATCCGCCCACTGCTCCGGCCGAAGCCGTTGCCGTGGAATCTTTCAGAATGGATGTAGAGCTCTGGATCAGAATGTTCTTTGCCGTTACAATGCTCTGATCCACACCTGCGGTCGTCGTGTTGATGATGGTCACCTTAATGTTCGTCAGACCGCCGGAGGCTCCCCCTGCAAGGCTCCAGCCTGTTGCTTTGGCTGAAATCTTATGGGTATCCTGGGCAGTTACGGCAAAGGTTTCCGATGCCGCAGCCTTGCTTCCTGCTGCCTCAGCTGTGGTCGTGATATCCTCGGTAATCTCCACGTCCTGGGCGCCGGCACCCACTGCGAATCCGCCGGAAGTACCTTCTGCCTTTCCGGAGACTGCCGCGTCATAGCCTGCAAGGATCAGAAGATTCTGTACCTGGTTCACGGTAGTGCTCCGAAGTGCCGCTATAGTGGTAAAGGTGTTGCTGATGCTTACCTTCACACCACCCACAGCCGCAATACCGGATACGGAAATACCCTTGACGGTCCCGCTTACACTGCCGCCGGTCTTTGCCGTGATCTCGGCATTGCCGGTCAGATCCAGAACGGCGTTTTCCACCAGAGCCGTGCTACTTCCGCTTAAGGTAAGGTCTGACAGAGCGCCGCTCACGCCTGCCATCAGTCCTGCCGCACCTGCAAGAGCCTCTGCGCTTACAGATCCAATAGAAGAGTAATTGCTGTCATTCTTTGCATTATAGAGGGCTTTCACACTCAGCTTCTTTGCGGTAATGGTTCCTCCGCGTACTGCTGCCAATAACCGTATGATTCCACGTACGGAATGGGCGGATTATGCTCTGTCCGAAGGAATATCCATCGTAATAATAAAAGCTGCCTGCGGCGGATAGGCTATGGAAAAGGTTCAGTTCATTACACATTATACCGAAAGGTATTCTTACCTCGACTCCGCCCGCATGGCTTTGGAAGGCGGTTGCCGCTGGATACAGCTACGCATGAAAGATGCGGCGGAAAACGAAATACTGCCCGTAGCCGCGGAAGTGCGAAAACTCTGCAACGATTATGGTGCCATATTCATCATCGACGACCACGTGGAACTGGTAAAGGAAATCCGGGCGGATGGCGTACATCTCGGCAAGAACGACATGCCCGTTGCCGAAGCGCGACGCATACTTGGAGAGGAATATATCATAGGCGGTACAGCCAACACGTATGAAGACGTAAAGAAGCATTGGCTCGACGGAGTAAATTACATCGGCTGCGGACCGTTCAGATATACCACCACCAAGCAGAAACTCAGCCCTATTCTGGGTTTGGAAGGATATAAAGAAATTATCCGTCAAATGCGGGCGGATAATATCAACCTGCCTATCGTCGCTATCGGCGGGATTACTTTTGCCGATATTCCGTCTGTCATGCAGACAGGCGTTACGGGCATCGCCCTTTCGGGCACGGTGCTGCGAGCGGATAATCCGGTGGAAGAGATGCAAAGGATTCTTACGGAAACCAATCAGGCAGGCAAAATCAACCAAACAGCCAATTACTGAAATAACAAATAAAAAAGATATGGAGAAATTAATCATTGCGGGACGCGAATTCAACTCCCGTCTGTTTTTGGGAACAGGAAAATTCAATTCCAATGAAATCATGGAACAGTCCATTCTGGCATCCGGTACGGAAATGGTAACGGTAGCCATGAAGCGTATAGAACTGGATAATGAAGAAGACGATATGCTGAAACATATCCGTCATCCGCATATCCAGCTTCTACCCAATACTTCCGGTGTGCGCACTGCCGAAGAAGCCGTATTTGCCGCGCAAATGGCACGCGAAGCATTCGGAACGAACTGGCTGAAACTGGAAATCCACCCCGACCCGCGTTACCTTCTTCCCGACTCTACCGAAACCTTGAAAGCTACGGAAGAGCTGGTGAAACTGGGTTTCATAGTCCTCCCTTATTGCCAGGCAGACCCCACGCTTTGCAAACGTCTGGAAGAAGCCGGAGCCGCTACCGTCATGCCACTGGGTGCGCCTATCGGCACGAATAAAGGATTACAGACCCGTGACTTCCTTCGGATTATCATCGAGCAGGCAAACGTTCCGGTGGTGGTAGATGCCGGTATCGGTGCTCCCAGCCATGCCGCCGAAGCAATGGAGATGGGCGCTTCCGCCTGCCTGGTCAACACTGCCATTGCCGTAGCGGGCAATCCCGTAACTATGGCCGAAGCCTTCAAGCAAGCCGTAGAAGCCGGACGCACGGCCTATGAAGCCGGATTGGGACTGCAAGCCGACAATTTTGTGGCGGAAGCCAGTTCACCTCTCACTGCATTTCTCGATGAATGACACACATTATATAATATAAGCTATGAAATCAAGAATAAAATATCCCCGCTCGGAGAAAGTATATCTGCCGGGAACAATCTATCCGGAACTTCGCGTAGGTATGCGTAAAGTAGAGCAAGTGCCTAGTACAACCTTTGCAGGCGAAGAAAAAGTCATTACTCCCAATCCGGACATTTACATTTATGACACCAGCGGTCCGTTCAGCGACCCCGATATAGAAATCGACCTTAAGAAAGGGCTGCCCCGTCTGCGCGAACCCTGGATTCTGCACCGCAACGATGTGGAGCAACTGCCGGAGATTACCTCGGAATACGGCCGCATGCGCCGTGACGACAAGTCGCTCGACCACCTGCGCTTTGAACATATCTCACTACCCTATCGTGCCAAACAGGGCAAATGCTGCACGCAGATGTATTACGCCAAGCAAGGCATCATCACCCCCGAAATGGAATATGTGGCAATCCGCGAGAACATGAACTGTGCCGAATTGGGGATAGAAACGCATATCACTCCCGAATTTGTCCGCCGGGAAATAGCGGAAGGCCGTGCCCTGCTCCCCGCCAACATCAATCACCCCGAAGCCGAACCCATGATTATCGGCCGTAACTTCCTGGTGAAAATCAATACGAATATCGGTAATTCCGCCACCACTTCAAGCATCGACGAAGAAGTGGAAAAGGCCCTTTGGAGCTGTAAATGGGGCGGTGACACCCTGATGGATTTATCTACCGGAGAAAATATCCACGAAACCCGCGAATGGATTATCCGCAACTGTCCGGTTCCCGTAGGTACGGTTCCCATTTATCAGGCATTGGAGAAAGTGAACGGCAGAGTGGAAGACCTCACGTGGGAGCTCTACCGCGACACCTTGATTGAACAGTGCGAACAAGGCGTAGACTACTTCACCATACACGCTGGTATCCGCCGCCACAACGTACACCTGGCCGACAAGCGTCTGTGCGGCATCGTGAGCCGCGGCGGAAGCATCATGAGCAAATGGTGTCTGGTGCACGACCGCGAAAGCTTTCTGTACGAACATTTCGACGACATCTGCGATATATTGGCGCAATACGATGTAGCCGTTTCCTTGGGCGACGGCCTGCGTCCCGGCTCTACGTACGATGCCAACGACGAAGCGCAGTTTGCCGAACTCGATACCATGGGCGAGCTTGTGCTCCGCGCCTGGGCAAAGAACGTGCAGGCTTTTATCGAAGGACCCGGACACGTGCCCATGCACAAGATTAAGGAGAATATGGAACGCCAGATAGAGAAATGCCACAATGCGCCGTTCTACACGCTCGGCCCGTTGGTTACGGACATTGCACCGGGCTACGACCATATCACTTCGGCTATCGGTGCGGCGCAAATCGGCTGGCTGGGCACGGCCATGCTGTGCTACGTCACCCCAAAGGAGCACCTTGCACTACCCGACAAAGAAGATGTACGCACAGGTGTCATCACCTATAAGATAGCCGCCCATGCCGCCGACCTTGCCAAAGGACACCCCGGTGCACAAGTACGCGACAACGCCCTGAGCAAGGCACGCTATGAGTTCCGCTGGAAAGACCAGTTCGACCTGTCGCTCGACCCCGAACGGGCACAGACTTATTTCCGGGCAGGACATCACATCGACGGAGAATACTGCACGATGTGCGGGCCTAACTTCTGCGCAATGCGGTTGTCAAGGGAACTGGGAAAGAAAAAGGAATAACTTGTCAGGCTGGAATACAGAGACAACAGATTTATTTTCACGTCTTTGTATTCTATCCGTTTCATTAGCGAATTATTTTTATCATAGAATAAAATGTTTTCAGACGAATTAGAGAAAATATCCTGGGAAGAGACGACCCGGCGCATCAATGCCAAAACAGATGCGGACGTGCGTCGTGCCCTATCCAAAGAACATTGTGACGTAGAGGATTTTATGGCACTCATCTCACCGGCTGCCGTCCCCTATCTGGAAACAATGGCACGTTTAAGCAAGAAGTACACGGAAGAGCGTTTCGGAAAAACGATTTCCATGTTTGTGCCGTTGTATATTACGAACTCCTGTACCAACTCGTGCGTGTACTGCGGTTTCCACATCAGCAATCCCATGCCCCGCACCATACTGACGGAAGAGGAGATTGTAAACGAATACAAGGCTATCAAGAAGCTCGCGCCTTTTGAAAACCTGCTGCTGGTTACGGGTGAAAATCCTGCCAAAGCCGGTGTTCCGTACATCGCCCGCGCGCTCGATTTGGCAAAACCTTATTTCAGCAACCTGAAGATTGAGGTAATGCCCCTGAAAGCCGAAGAGTATGCCGAACTGAAAGAGCATGGCATGAACGGCGTTATCTGTTTTCAGGAAACCTACCACAAGGCAAACTATAACATTTATCACCCGCGCGGCATGAAGTCCAGATTCGAATGGCGTGTCAACGGTTTCGACCGCATGGGGCAGGCAGGCGTACATTCCATCGGCATGGGTGTGCTGATAGGTCTGGAGAAAGAATGGAGAACGGATATCTGTATGATGGCGTATCACCTGCGTTATCTTCAGAAGCATTACTGGAAAACGAAATACAGCGTCAACTTCCCGCGTATGCGCCCTTCGGAAAACGGCGGCTTCCAACCCAATGTGGTAATGAGCGACCGCGAACTGGCACAAGTTACATTTGCCATGCGGATATTCGACCATGATGTGGACATATCCTACTCTACCCGCGAACCGGCTTTTATACGCGACCACATGGCCACTCTGGGAGTCACTACCATGAGCGCGGAAAGCAAAACGGAACCGGGCGGATATTACAGCTATCCGCAGACTTTGGAGCAATTCCACGTCAGCGACGAGCGTAAGGCCGTAGAAGTAGACAAAGCCTTAAAGAGTTTAGGACGCGAACCCGTATGGAAAGACTGGGATGCCAGTTTCGACCTGAAACGGGTTTGAATCCCTTTTTCATAGTTTATAATTCTCATCATGACCCGATACAGCAGACAAATTTCCCTTCCCGAAATCGGAGAAGGCGGACAGGAAAAACTGCATAAGGCAAGAGTTCTGATAGTAGGCGCAGGCGGACTTGGCTCCCCTGCCGCCCTCTATCTTGCAGGTGCAGGAGTAGGTACAATAGGTTTGGCGGACGATGATACGGTCGGTATCAGCAACCTGCAACGCCAGATATTGTATACGGAGAACGAAGTAGGACAGCTTAAGGTACACTGTGCCGCCCAAAGATTGCGGGCTTTGAACGGTAATATAGAAGTGCATGCCTACCCTTTTCGTCTCAACCGGGAGAATGCCCGCCGTCTGATTGCCGATTATGACATCGTTGTAGACGGATGCGACAACTTCTCCACCCGTTATCTGATTAGCGACAGTTGCAGCGCACTGCACAAACCGTATGTGTACGGCGCCATCCAGGGCTTTGAAGGGCAAGTCTCCGTATTCTGTTACGGTGATCGGCCCAAGACATACAGGGATTTGTTTCCCGACGAAACCGCAACATTGCAGATGCCCGCTCCCGACAATTCCGTCATAGGCGTTACTCCTGCCGTGGTAGGCAGTGTGGAAGCAAGCGAAACGCTGAAGCTCATTTGCGGCTACGGCGAGGTTTTGGCCGGAAAGTTATGGACTGTCGATCTAAGAACCATGCAATCGTTCGTCCTTTTACTGTAAAATACCTCGGAAAACATGAAACTGATAACAATTACCCAGCCTGCATTCTTTGAGGGAGAAGCCGAAGCAATCACTTCCCTGTTCGATGCAGGACTTGAGATACTGCATCTCCGGAAACCCGGCGCTTCTTATGAAGACATGGAACAATTATTGAACCGGCTTCCGCCTGAATATCTGAAACGCATCGTCACACACGAGCATTTCCAACTGGCATCTTTCCGAAATTTGAAAGGCATTCATCTGAACGGACGAAACCCGACAGCACCGGCAGGCTTCACCGGACACATCAGCCGTTCCTGCCATTCGCTGGAAGAAGTCGCCAAATACAAAGCAACATGCGATTACGTATTTCTCAGTCCCATATACGACAGCATTTCCAAAGAAGGGTATCCCTCTGCCTATACTACCGACAGCTTGCAAAAGGCGCGGCAGGCGGGCATTATAAACGCTAAAGTAATGGCATTGGGCGGCGTTACGGCAGCGCATTTCCCTGAAATCAGCTCATTGGGTTTCGGCGGTGCAGTCCTTTTGGGAGATATATGGAAACGGACGGGAACGGATTTTATCGGGCATTTCAAGGAATTGCTCCGTGCGGCGTCTTTATTTTAACCAACAAACATTTTATTATCATGTCGACTATTCCGGTCATTCTCACCATTGCCGGCTCCGACTGCTCCGGCGGTGCAGGCATACAAGCGGATATTAAAACGATTTCCGCACTCAAAGGATATGCTGCCTCTGTCATTACTGCCGTTACGGCACAAAACACAATGGGGGTTCAGGCTGTATGCCCTATCCCACCGGACATTGTCCGTGCGCAGATAACATCCGTCATGGATGATTTGCAGCCTGCCGCTATCAAGATAGGAATGGTGCACAATGCCGCTATCGTGCACACCATAGCGGAGTGTTTGCAAAATATCCGATCTAGTTTTGTCGTTTATGACCCCGTTATGGTATCCACCAGCGGACGAAAGCTAATGACGGAAGATACCGTGCGCACCATTCAAGAGGAGCTGTTTCCTCTCTGTTCCCTGATAACCCCCAATTTGGGCGAAGTATCCCTGCTCCTTTCAAATCCCGTTACGGATATAGAGGAGATGAAACTGGCTGCCTGTGAATTAGCGAACCGTTATCACTGCGCCGTACTGGTAAAGGGCGGTCACTTATCCGGCAATACAATGTGCGATGTATTGCACAACAACGGCCGTTTCAGCCTGTTCGAACAGCAAAAAATAGAGAGCCGCAACCTTCACGGTACGGGATGCACGCTTTCTTCCGCCATCGCTGCCTTTGCCGCCCGCGGCAAGGGACTTGAAGAAGCTGTCCGTCAAGCCAAAGTTTATATAAGCAAAGCAATTTATCATGGTAAAGACCTGCATATAGGACATGGAAACGGACCTTTGTGCCATTTCTTTTCCGGGGAAATTAATTTTGTTCCCTTAAATTCCACCGAAGAAGTTATCAGAAAATTCCCCCACAAACAACAAGCGGAATATAGAGAGGAAAACTTTCAAGGAGAAACTTCATAATTAAAGCCCGAAATACTTGACAAAGGGTATCTTGATTTCGTATATTTGCATATCGGACAATTGATAACATTAACCTAAAACTTAGCAAATGGCAAAATCTACTTCTTCCTTTTCTGAATTGGCGCAAATGTATTTCCCCGGTTGCGCTACTCCCAAAAATGCAGTGCGATGTCTGCAACGCAGCATCAAAAGATGTACAAAATTGGCAACATTGTTGGCAGAAACCGGCTATCTTCCTTACAATCACCGCTGGCTTTCGCCGAAGCAGCAAATGCTTATATTCGAGAATTTGGGTGACCCATACCCCGATTAAGCTCCTAAAACGACATAAAAAAACGGCATTTCACACAGTGATTTGCCGTTTTTTTTGTACTTATATTTCCATAATCTCATTTATAGTCTTAAAACGCCTATTAATAAATTATGAAACAATTTATTAATAAATTTTCAAAAATTGTAGTAAAATTCAAAATACATTCGTTTATAGGAGTGTATTGACTGTATAATCGTTTTACTTTTCTGCATAGCAATGCTTTGTTTGAATTCTTTATCTACATGAGATTGTGCCTAAATAAATAAATTCAATTTAAGAAATAATATGATAAAATTGATAGCTAAATCTTCTATTGCCGGAAAGTAATGTTTTTCCACATCATAGGACTGGCATTGGCCGCCAAAGTCCATCTGTTATTGCCGGAAACTTTTGGGACGGCAGTACCGTCCTCTTGCTTGTCGGTGTTCAGCACAAGGTCGCACCTGGCGGGAGCGAATGCGTTCTCTCCGGAATGAGTATCTCTGTTGTGAAAAACGGCGTAGTTCTCTATACTGCTATTCCCAATTATATCCAAGAAATCCCCGGTTGCCGTGGCTTCTATCCGGGTGAGAGCTTTACAGCCCGTTACAATATAATTGCCGAACCGGGTACACTTCGGTATTTTGAGCGTTTTGAGACTTGTGCATCCGTAGAAAACCTCCCGACCTATCTCTGTCACATTATCCAAAATAAGCATCTCCAATGAAGTACATTCATAAAATGCGTTTAGATTAATCCAGGTAACCTGCGAAAGATTCACCGTAGTCAGCGCAGCGCAACCGAAAAAAGCACTACTTCCGATTACCCGCACGTCATCGGGCAGCGTCACCTCCTGCAAGGCAGTGCAATTCATAAAGGCGAGTTCGGGCAGTGTTGGCGTTCTACCCCAGCCCGTCACTCCGGTGAGGTCGCATTTCGTGATTTTTTTATTATTGATAAATGTACCCCAATTACCGCCCATTCCTATCTTGGAAAGTTCGCCCGTCAGCTTGAGTTCGGTGAAGCCTGTGGCGAGGGCGGCAAGAATGGTTGTCTGTGCTTCATCGGCAGTCATGGAGGTCATGTCGATATTACCGGAAGCGGGTGGTGTGAAATTTTTCAGGCGCAGCTCGATTTGATGTTCCGCCGCCGGGTCGAGGTAAAGCTCGAAGTTGTCGTCGTACTTCTGAAGCGGCTCTCCATAGAGGCTGACCATTGACTCCGGATTCACTTTCAGATGGTCGCAGTCCGCCTGCGTCAGTTGGTAACCGCCGGCACCTTGGGCTATGGAGGTTACACCGGTCGTAGCGAGAAGGAGTTGCACATCACCCGTGAGGGCTTTTGGAACGGAGATAAGGGAATGGGAGGCGGCCGGGTCAAAATAGCAGCTTAGGTCTATGTAAGCCCCGGCAGCGGTCTTTCCCCCGTTCAGCACGAGGGTGGCGCCACTCCAGACGCTTACACAGTACGAACGGTCTGTCGTGTAAGCCAATTCGCAGCCGTCCCCCAGTTCCAATGCCGCTTTCTCGCCGTAAGCCAGAATCATGTTATCATATTGCCCGTTCAATGCCACGTCTTTGCCCAGCGTAATCCTGCCGTTGTAAACAGCTACCGCGGAGTTCATACCTTGTTGGTCCAGATTGATATTGGTGAGTTCGATATAAACGGCATCGGCGTCGGGGTCGGCATTGCCGAGGAAGTGGAAGTTGTCGTTGTCTTCCCCTTCCCAGGTGAGGGTGTGGCCGCCGCCGTCTATCTTGAAGTAACCACTGCCGTTTATGGGTGGATTGGTGTGGTCACCGCCTGCCGGTATCGTAATGTCACTACCCAGCATAATGAGTGTCGGGACATCGGCCGAGGCAACGCCTGTCCGTAGTGCTTCGAGCAGAGCTTCGTAGGTGGTGACGGTGAAACCTTCCGGCACGGCATCCGCTACCGTCATTTCGCAGGTTGCCTGTTTGCCACCCACAGTTGCGGTAATAGTGGCATTTCCGGCAGAGACAGCCGTTACAAGCCCTTCCACATCGACTAATGCAACGGACGTGTTGTTGCTGCTCCATACAAGGCCGTCATACCCGGCATGCTCCGGCAGTACGGTAGCTGTAAGTTTTTCCGTATCACCGACGGTCATTGTCAATGCCGTCCGGGACAGCGTAACTTCCGATACAGCCACCGGAGCATTGTCTTTGTCGCATCCTGCCAACAGCATTGCCACCGACAGGAACAGAATCATTTTTTTTACTTTCATAGGTTCTTTACAGTATAAATTATTGATATCCCGTTATCTAACGATGCTGTAAATTTACATTATAGCAACTGTGAGGACAAGAGTGCATGTGGTCTATTTGATACTACGGCACAAAATAGACCGGTCTGTTTCATTTTTACACGAAACAGACTGCCTGCTTTACTACTCAAAAAAAACGTTTAGTGTTTTTACAGCGTATGCTTATTCACTTTGCAAAGTCAGCATTGTGACACAATCCGCCGCTGATACTCGACCGGGGTTTCACCCGTGAGCTTTTTAAAATATCCGTAAAAATTGCTTTTAGTGGCAAATCCTACCTTGCGTGCAAGGTCGTTCATGGAGATGCCGAGTTCTTCGGCCAGCAATTGTTTGGCATATTCGATACGTAAGCCGACACGCCACGGACGGAAGTCCCGCCCTATCTCATTCTTGAAATACCAGCAAAGAAACTCTTTTGTCGTCCCCAATTCCCGCGCAATTTGTTCCCTGCCTTCTTCAGGACGGGTAAAACGCCGTTCGGCAACCCAACGTTCGAGTGCAAGCCGCAGATGCTCTTTCTCCGTTGCCAGTTCCGGTTCGGACAATCCACAGGCAGCCATATCTACCGCTTGCAGACGAATCGGTTCCTGTCCCTGCGTTACGGCCGGCAGATAATAATTGATTTTTACCACATAATTACAAAAACGACCGGCAAACCACCCGTAAAACAAAATGTAACCGACAGTAAAAATATTATAAGCAACCGGTGGCAGCCACACGGACAGAGAAGCGGCTATACCAACCGAGAGCGCAGCATAAAAGCCGAATTTCGTCCAACGCAGCCGTGCATGCTGGTCTTCATCGTAATATTCTTCCAACAATCGAAGGCACTCGGCATACTTTCGGCGAAATAACAATGTATAACAGACTAACTGCACTGCATATACAGCCAATGCAACAAAAAACACCCAGCATTCCTCACTTGTCAAAGCCATAAACAGAAATAAGGCAACTGCAACCGTTACGATTCCTGCTTGTATCCGTACTCTGTGGCAGGTAACATACAGCGGTTGAATAAATGTCAGCAGTGTGACGGTAAACAGTAACGATTGGTAAGCGGCCACCGCTATCGTAAAGACTGCAATGATTTTACGGTCGGCTTCTCCACCATTAAACAGTTCGCAAAAAGCAGGAATAGCAAGAATGAAATAAGATGCGGCAAGAATGGCACGTGCTGTCCGCAGTCGGTGCGTATCTTCCCTATGAGGAATATGAATGCTGCATAACTGCCATCCCAAAACAGCCAAAGCAATGCCTGACGCAAGGGTTAGGAACATATAAAAATCCAACCACATATTATTATTTCCGTCCTATTAAAACGAGGACATTACAAATGTAACCATTTTAGGCATTTGTGCCAAATATAAACTCTATTACCGACATATAAATCTGTAATAGAGTTTATTTTATCCGTAATTCATCTACCGGAAGCTACCTCTTACCTTCCTACCTTTGTATCCGAAAAGAATGTCTAATCCAATCAAACCGTATTAAAAATGAAAAATGTTCTGATTTTATCATCCGGGACGTACCGTAACGAAAACTCCGATACTACGTGCAATAAATTTATGCGCAGGACCATGAAACGTACAATCATTTTAACCGCAATTTTTCTCTTTCTCGCCAATGCTACAAAGAGTTATGCCCAAAAAGATGCCGATAACTTCTATAAGAGTCCGGCAATACGTACAGAATCCGTCTCTTTCCAAAATCTTTATAAAATGAAAATCGGCGCTGCGCTCTTTCTTCCCCAAGATATGAAAGCAGATGTAAAATATCCCGCTATCATCGTTGTTCACCCAATGGGTGCGGTGAAAGAGCAAAGTGCTAACCTCTATGCTACGAAAATGGCGGAACGGGGGTTCGTAACCCTTTCCATAGACCTTACTTATTGGGGAGAAAGCGGTGGAGAAGTACGTAATGCGGTTTCTCCCGACATGTATGCGGAAACGTTCAGCGCCGCTGTTGATTTTCTGGGAACAAGAACTTTTGTCGACCGTGAACGTATCGGGGCTATCGGCATTTGCGGCAGCGGAAGTTTTGCCGTCAGTGCAGCCAAGACAGATCCCCGTTTGAAAGCTGTCGCTACGGTAAGCATGTACGACATGGGGAGTGCCGCCCGCAACGGACTGAAAAAAGCACTTATGCCGGAACAGCGCAAACAGATTCTTTCTGAAGCAGCCGAACAGCGCTACGTGGAATTTCAGGGAGGCGAAGTGAAATACACAGGTGGCACGATGCACGAACGTCCGGATGCATCCAATCCCATACAACAAGAATTTTATGATTTCTATCGTACCGAACGTGGCGAATACACCCCGAAAGGTGCATCTCCCGAAACTACCACCCACCCTACACTGACCAGCAACGTGAAGTTCATGAATTTCTATCCTTTTAATGACATCGAAACGATTTCTCCCCGTGCACTGCTTTTTATCACTGGCGATACGGCACACTCTCGTGAGTTCAGCGAAGATGCATATGCCCGTGCTGCCGAACCGAAAGAACTATACATCGTACCCGGTGCAGGACACGTGGACCTTTACGACCGTACCGGCCTGATTCCTTTTGATAAGCTGGAGGATTTCTTCCGGAAAAACCTGAAATAAAAAAACGGCCATACGGCTTTTCAGCTACAATAGCAATTTATTATTGGAAAAACATTTCTAAAGGGTTTAAAAGGGGACTGCGGCAGCGGACGCCCGTTGTATCTTTGCATAGTCATTAAAAATAAATGGCATTAGTAAACCTTATTTTTTTAACCTTTTAAACTTTAACAATTATGGCTTTAAAGTATGTAGTAACCAAAAGAGTATTCGGCTTTGACAAGACGAACACAGAAAAGTATGTAGCGAAATCTGTCGGTTCGGGTAAAATGAACTTCGACAAAATGTGTGAAAAGGTCAGTCGTTTGTGCGGCATTCACCGCAAAGTGGTGGATTTGGTGGTAAGCGGTTTGGTAGATATGATGGCGGAAGATATCGACGACGGCAAGACCATACAAATGGGTGAGTTCGGATTGTTCCGCCCTACAATTAAAACCAAAAGTGCGGATACGGAAGATGCCGTTAAGGCAAGCAATATCCTTTCAAAACGTATCGTGTTTACACCGGGAAAGATATTCAATCGCATGCTGAATGAAATGAGTGTTACCCGTTCTGTACCTGTAGACACCGATTATACGGACGGCAGCAGCAGTAGCGGGAACAATGGCAGTGGCGGTTCCGGCAACGGCGGCGAAGAAGAAAACCCGTTAGGCTGATTGTCATAGAGACAACAAATTGCCTTTTCTTGAAAACAAAGTTGAAGCAGCGGTATCCACTCCGCTGCTTTTTTTGTTGCATAGACCTGCCATTATTTAATATTATCTATTATTTTTGCAGAAACAATCATAACACACAGCTATCTATCATGGAAAAAGCCAAAGTATATTTTTCAGACCTACGTACCTCTCCCACCTCTAATCTTTTAGATAAGATGGAACGTCTGCTTAAACGTGCAGGCATCGGACAGCTTCCTTTAAAAGACAGTTTTACCGCTATCAAGATACATTTCGGCGAACCGGGCAATCTGGCGTATATCCGCCCTAATTATGCTGCCCGCATGGCAAATCTGCTTCGCAGTTTAGGAGCCAAGCCTTTTCTGACGGATTGCAATACGTTGTATTCCGGACGTCGCTCCAATGCGGTAGACCATTTGCAGAGCGCCATGGAGAACGGCTTCAATCCTATA
>ERZ773149.829-NODE-829-length-27981-cov-11.150648_pt1 | contig 27981 bp, 11 predicted proteins | sample MGYA00511081_ERZ773149 | MGnify/ENA primary metagenome ERZ773149 (study PRJEB29015, sample SAMEA2737846) | human gut metagenome | biome: human gut; feature: human-associated habitat; material: faeces | place: China | collected 2012 ...
CGAATCCATTGTTGGACAGATGCGAGACTTACATCAAACATATCGGCAATTCGCCATTGGCTTTCTTTTCCCTCCAGATATAGATTTACAGCGTATATCTTATCCTCAACAGATACTTTTCTTTTAGACATAAAATATGCTGTGTCATTTGAGGATACCTTTACTAACTTCTTTCATACTCTCTTTTTCTTCTTTCACAATCAACGGAATTTCTAAACAACCTTTATTCTGCTATATTAATTTCTGGTGATTTCATCAAGCTCATTCATTTTCATCACCTCTTCCGTATTCGCACAGTTTATCCGGAGGTTTCCCCAAGAGTTGAATACAGTCTAAGCGAACTTGGACTTACTCTGAAACCTATTCTCGACTCAATGGTCGAATGGGGAACGCCTATAAAAAAATGTAGGAAGAATTTTTTATTTATCTGTACTCAACAATGTCTGTCAAAGGTTTCCGTGGTCTTTTGGCTGGGGCTTCATTTGCAAATCCGATAGCGACAATTCCTGTCAACTGGCTGTCTGTTTCAATGAAGTCTATAAGTTCATTATATGAAAAACACGTATTTGCAATCCATAATGTACCTAATCCATAACTTGTCGCAGTCAATATCATGTTTTCAATAGCAGCGCCTATCGATAGCGAATCACAAATTTCCACAATACGTTTTTCATCTTCAATACTATCAAATGGAGTTTTCTGATTTGTATTAAGCACTGCTATAAGACATGGTGCTTCTTCCATAACTCTAACAGTATTCTCAGCATCCGGTATAGCAAATGCCCATTCTGGCATAAGTTTATGAGTGATTTTTTCTGACTTTATTCCCTGGTGCATAACATCAACCAGCTTAGACTTTTCTTCACCTTGATATACAATAAATTTCCAAGGTTGTCTGTTTTTGGCAGATGGAGCAAGAGTCGCACTGTAAATTATATCTTCAATTATTTCCTTACTGATCTCATGCCTTTTATATTTTCTTATACTCCTTCTGTTCTCAATTTCTTTAATCATATATCTTACCTTCCTATCACTTATCGTCTATAAGCACTCTTGACAATACTACGCACTATCTCACATTTCATATAAAATTTTGAATTCTACAAATTGAATTTATCTATTTGCATAATCAATCAAAATCTTTTTGCAACTACTGCAACGATAAGCTTCGCAATGAGGGATTCCGCCTGAACCTTTACTCAGTTCCAAATCGTCCGATTTTTTAATACGAAAAACTTTTATCGGATTATCAACTGCAAAAGTAATGTCTCGTGAGCTCATTAGGTATCCTCTTATCATTTCTTCACCACAATATGGACATTTCATGCCGATTTGCCTCCCTCGTAAAACTTTAATTATTTTTTTCGCAATAATATTGCAAATAAAACGATTAGAACTAATCCAACAACTCGATTAACTTATCAAGAAATGCCTCTTCTCCCCATGTATTAATTTTGAAAAATACAGCTTGGCTTCCTCCTGCTGTAATTGCAGAAAGTTGTACTGGATCTTTGTCATTTTGGAAAAGTGTAATATTAAGACTCACTCTGTTTCCTCCAGCATAGCTATAACGCTCAAAAACACGAACGCTGCAACGCGCAGTTCCACTTCGAAAGTCACTGGCATCTTCTAGCGTTGCTGACATACTACCATTTATTATTCCGTCTTCAATTTTAGAAAGCAACTGATCAAAATCTTCATTTATATATCTTTCTATTTTTGCCATGTCCAACACCTTCCTTTCAACTATCTACACTGAAATTTGAATCACTATTTACTTATGCTTCATAGTACCTGTCACCAATGTGTTCCATCCAATGTCAAAACTCTAAACTATCCGCGTTCAAAAGGAAATATTTCATTCCCATGATGACAAATCCCTCATCATTTCTCCAAGGTCTTTTGCTGCCATTTACAACGACAACCTTCTTGAAAGAGTCCGGGATATTACGCAGAGAATTGAACTCCTGAATCTGCTTTTCTTCTGAAGTTATGTCATAAGCAACCTGGATGTAGTATCTCTGATTGCCTTGGTTAACTACAAAATCAACTTCCAGCTGCTTACGGACACACTTGCCCTCTTTATCTTTATCAAAGATTTGCACAACACCCACATCAACATTGTAGCCACGAATCAGAAGCTCGTTATAAACAATGTTCTCCATGATGTTGGTAGGTTCCTGCTGTCTGAAATTCAAACGGGCATTTCTCAGTCCTGGATCAGTAAAGTAATATTTCAGATTTGCACCAATATACTTTCTGCCCTTAATATCGTATCGGTTTGCTTTAGAAATCAAAAACGCATCTGCCAAATAGTCAATATGATTGGAAATCGTTTTATTTGTATAACTCATCTGACGCTCACTGGCAAAGGTATTAGCAATCTTTGAAGGGTTGGTCGGTGCGCCAATTGCAGATGCAAGCACATCAACCAGAATGCCAATTTCATCCACATTTTGGATCTTGTTTCTTTCAATTACGTCCTTCAGATAAACATTTGCAAAAATGTTTTTCAGGTAATCTGCCTTCTGTCGTTCACTCTGTAAACCTACGACCTGCGGCAATCCTCCATAGATCATGTAGTCATCCCAGGCATCGTCGTAATCACCTTCATAGACAGAATAAACCTCTGCAAAAGAGAGGGGATAGATTCTGATCTCATCACCTCTGCCACGGAACTCAGTCACAATGTCGCTGGACAGAAACTTAGAATTGCTTCCGGTGACATACACATCAATGTTGCTCATCATATTATTGAATGGCATCGAGATCTCATCCAAAGTCTTCCCCCATACGTCCGCATCCTGCAACACAAGGCCCTCCGATAAAATCACATTTCCTTCATTCTGAAGAATCACTTGCAAGCCAAATAAATCCCTATAAAACTCTATGGATTTTTCTATATCATCTACCACAATCAGTACATTCTTTAGTTACTGCATGGCTATAATGCAAAATATAATGTAAATTTAAAGGAGAAAATACACATGAAAAAAATTAAGGAAATAGCTTCAGGATTATTAATACTTCCTTTCAGGTATAGATGACTACACTGTTAAATTCATTTAAATTTCTCTACAAAAGCTCACTGCTGGTTCAAAAAATACCAACAGTGAGCTTTTATTTCTTACCCCCTATTTCCTTTTCCTGCGAATAATCACTACTGTAATTATTGCTATGCAAGCTACCATGACCAAAACTATCGGAAGAAGATTTCCTTCATCACCAGTTTGCACTGCCTGACCTTTTTGATCTGTATTTTGACCTGCATTATTTTGATTTCCTCCTACATCTACTGTAGTTTTCTGTACCAATGCGCGACGTGCATTTTCTAATTCTTCTGTTGCTGCTTTTACTTCTTTTGCACTACCTGACTTCAGAAGTTTTTTCGCTTTTTTCAATGCATCTTCTAATCTCTGATAAGAGTCTTCTGTATACAACTCCTTATCCACTTTTTCAGCCGCCTGAATCTTATCCTTTAATGCTTCTACATTAACCAGTTTTTTCATTGCCTCTTGAATCTTATCAATATATTTATCATCAGCGCTCTTTTCTGCCTCTGCGACAATATCCATCAATTCCTTATAAGAGTCTTCTGTATAAGATTCAGCCTTCAATGCCTTCGCTGCCTGAATCATCTGCTCCAAAGCTGCTTTATCACTTGTAGTCAATCCATTATATTTTTCTTCGATTAGTTTCAGCGCCTGTGCAACCTGTTCTTTTGTACCTGCATCAAGAAGTTGTTTTCCTGCTTCTACAGCTGCAACATAAGACTGATAACTTTCTTTCGTATATAAAGTACCGTCTACGCTTTCTGACTGTTTAATCGCTGCCTTCAGAGTACTGATATCAACTAGATTTAACATGCTATTCTGGAAAGCAGTTCTCTTAGCAATAAATTCTTTTGGATTTACACGTTCTGTTCCGGCTATTTCTGCCTCTTTATCCGTAGCCACCAACGTATCAATTTCTGATTTAATCGCTGTCAACGCCTGATAACTAGCTTTTGTATACGGATCTGCTTCAACCAAATCATATTTTTTCGTTTCCAGCTCTGCAAGTTCTCTGTTTCTTGTAGAATAGACAAGATTATTCTGCGCTTCTGTCACATTTTTCATCAGCTCATCTGCATCTGTCTGCGACAAATTATCCGGAGTTTTCATTGCCTTTTCCAACTTGCCAATTACATTTGCATATGCAGAATAAGTAACTTTTGTATAAATTGTTTCCTCATTACTGATTTTTTCAGCCAACATTTTTTTCATATTTGCGACGGTTTCTTCATTCGCTTTTGTCTTTGCATTTGTACGTGCTGACTCTAATGCTTTAATCGCTGAATCCACCATTGCCTGACTTGCATTTTCATTATCATAGATTTCCTGTGCAGTTTCTTTTGCCTGTGTGTAAGCTGTTTTGCTATCAGCTGTCCATGTGTCATCCTCTGCTTTTGCAAGTTCTGCTTTTAATGTTTCTTTGTTTACTTCTCCGCCACGTTCTGATGAAGTTTCAATCTCAGCAATTTCCGGAATTACATCTTTCCAAGTAACCGTCAGTGTTTCCAGCATTTTTCCTTCTGGAATAACAAACTCATTGATTACTTGATTCAGTTTTCCAAGGTTTACTTTTTCACTAGCTTTTGTAACATTACTTTTATCTAAATAAGTTGCTGTAACATCTGCTTTAGAAATATCGCCGATCTGTATCAGACGAACAGATGCGATTGATGTTGGATCTAACACTCTCCAGGTAAATGAACTGTTCTTTTTAGAAGACTTATAAGTTGTACCATAACTTCCATCCCGCATATTAGACGGAAGCTTTCCTACTTCTTCAATTGCTTCTGACACAATCTGTCTACTCTGCTCAGGAGAAATATATTCTCCTCCATTGATCTGCAGTTCATTAATTGCAACCCATCTATGATTATATGTTTCATTCGGCATGATGCGGATATATCTTCCATCTACATCCAGACCTGTTGCTTCTTTATACATATATCCCGGATTTTTATCATCATGGGTCAGAGTAATGCCTTGCATGTCTTTCGCTACTGTATTATCATGCACATTTTGAGTTGGTTTTCCAACCGTCATAACCTCTGTCCAGTTTTCACCATCTGTTGACACTTCAAATTTTGCATTTCTCAAATAATTCAACTGTGTTTCTACAATATAGTAACGCAGAGAGTTAAAGTGAATAACTTGTCCCAGATCAAATGTGATATGTTTGCCAGCTTCCTGTTTTCCATTGATCATACCCAATGTACTTAATTTTCCATCAAATACATTTCCAACAGTTCCTGCCACACGCATATCATTTGCATCCTGTGCTTTTTCAAAGTCTGTATCTACTTTTTTAGCTCCGACAAACTTATAAGTCACTTTAAAATCATTCAAAGTAATCTGGCTTGCTTCTTCGCCATTATTTTTAATGCGTATATACGCTGCATCTACATTTTTTGCATCCGCTGCGTAAGGCTTCCATGTGATTTCATTCATAGACGTCTCCAGAACTACATTTTCCGAAAGTGCCGGAATTGTAATATTCTGTATTGCTTTGATATCGCCAAGTTTCACTCCGATATACTCGTCTTTGTTCAATGTAACTGTTCCGTTACTTAATGAAACACTGCCTTCCTCCAGACTTGCAGTGATATTTGTATCAACGTTCGTATAAAGCCCTGCTCTCGCACCACTTGCATCTTCATTTGCCGGAGAAAGAATCTCTATTTCACCAATTCTTACCCAGCCTCCTGTTACTGTATTATTATGAATACGCACCGCTTTTACATTAGCAACATTTCCGAATGAAATGGTCTGATCACCTTTATCCGACAATGTACCCGCTTTTGTCCATGTACTCGTTCCCTCAATCTGATACTCTACATCTGCATTGCTGAACTTATCACTCTTTGCTGAAACTCCCTGCACCAAACGGAAGGAACCAATTGTTTTTGGCTCCGGGAAAGTAACTGTCAATGTTGCTCCTGCTGGAATTGTATCTCTTCCGGGGTTTTCGTATGGTCCTTTTGCCAGCCATACTTCACTGCTGTTATCTCCATCAAAATATTTATCTTCCGATGCGTTATTTTGTATAGATATCTGCTCATATGTAACAGTTCCTGTATATCTTTTCTGTGTATTTGGATTGATTCCGGTGTCAATATAATCAGTTACATATTTTGCCATCGCTTTAATAAACGGAACAATATGCTGTACTCCGACTTCTGCTTTTTCATAATGATCCAGATACCAGAGTTCATGTGTCTTTGACTGCTCGAACGCAGCTTTTGCTTCTGCATTATAACGAAGTGCAGTATCTGCATCCTCATTGACAATTGCCTTAATAGCATTCAAATATCCAATTGCTGAAACAGTTGTATCATCCCAGCAATCCAGCCAATATACAATCTGATCTCTAACCTTTATGTCTACAGCCTGTTCTCTATAAACAGCAGCTGCATTCTGTAAAATCTGGAATTCAGCAATCAATGCATCCGCTTCTTCTACAGTAACTGTACCTGTCTTTAATTTATCACGAAAATCCGTCAGTTTCGGAGCTAAATCTACGGATTCCTGCAATGCTGTTACTCGAGAATCCATGTTCTGATTCATCATATGTTTAGACAATTCATACAACGCTGTAGAGGCTTCCGTTTCCACTGCTGAATTGTGGTCTACATATTTGAAAGAATCCTGCCATGCCTTGTTTGCTATATCTGCATTTTCCCAAATATTCCATGAATAACATGCATTTCCGAAAATTGCCACTTTACTTGGCTCTGACTGCTGCATCGGATTAAGTACGATACCTTGAATCTTTGCCGGATCAACTCCTGGATGTAGAAATGTTGTATATCCGCCCATAATCAGATGGCTTTTAGAATTATCTGTACAAGGCCAGTTAATCCACATATAAGGACCGCGTCCCGCATTATTTGTAAATGTATTGGTAAAGTTCTGGTTTACTTCGCCCCATACCCTACCGCCTGTCATAACAATCTGTACATTTTCCGGGAAATTTTTGTAATATTCCTGTCCGTTGTACATATATTCCTGTGGACAAAACGGCAACGTCTGTTTCAAATCTGGATATGTTTTTTTCATTTCTGCCAGCCACGCTGTCATATCCGTTAAAAACTTATTATAATTATTTCCACCTACATTTCCCGCATCGTCTGCCAAAATTGCAACTTGTCTGACACCTGCTTCAATCACCTGAGCAAGTTTATCTTGTACTGCTTTTAAATCAGCTTGATAATTACCGTCAAATCTAACCGGATTATACATAAATGTATGAAGTGCATACACAAAACGGCATTTAGATGCATTCCCCGCTTCTGCCAAAGGTCTGATTAATGTATTCAGTTCCTCTTCTGTATACAATTCTCTCCATTTTGCATTATGCTTTGGATCATTTTTTGGTGCATAGAAATAGGAATTCAGTTTATAATAACCGCCCCATTTCATAAGATTGATTCGATCTTCTGTAGACCATGGATTTCCATAATACCCTTCAATAAATCCACGACTTGCAACATCTGCCCAGTCCTCAATGTGAAAATTCCGGATGGTATTACTATCCATCTGCTTCAAAATATGATACAACGTCGTCAATCCATAATAACTTGCATCTGTGTCTGCACCTACTACAGTGATCACATCATTATTACTATCCAATACATAGGCGTCCAGCTTTTCATACAAATCCGCTGACTGCATATTCACATGTTCATTTGCGTAAGTATCTGCAACTTCTCCCGAACCATCAATTCCAACAAGAATATTCGTCTTGCCCTCTTCAATTGACTCGGATGTGGTCACTGTTACCCCGTCTTTCAACGCAAGTGCTTCTGCTAATCGATCTTTCGTTGCCTGATCGATTCCTGATTCATATACTACATTGACCTCGTTTTTGATAACATAGTCACCTTCCGTATATTGAACCACCTGTGGATTCGGATAAATTTCATACTCTGCAGCCGCAGCTTCACTCCGGACTGGCGATATTGTCAGTCCGGAAACAGTCATTACTAATGCCATGACTCCTGCAGCGAATTTCTGAAAGCCTTTTTTGTTCTTTCGATCAATTCGTAATTTTTTCAAAATTTCCTCCTTAAAAGGATTGTCACATAATACTCTTCAAATTGATTATTTAACATCTTTCCTTTTCTTTCCAATCATTATAGCTCCTACTATTCCTACTATACCAGCTGCTGCTAATGCAACTACGCAAATTCCTACTGATGCAGTATCCCCTGTTTGTACTGCATTATTTGAATTGTTTGTATTGCCTGTATTTCCTTTGGAGCTACCATTTCCGTCCGGTTTACCTGAACCCTGGTTTCCTGAATCCGGTTTTTCTGGATTCGGTTTTTCTGGATCCGGCTTTTCTGGACTCGGCTTTTCTGGATCCGGCTTTTCTGGATCCGGCTTTTCCGGACCCGGCTTTTCTGGATCTGGTTTCTTAGCTTCTGTCACTGTGATTGCAAACTCTGTTTCAAAACCACCATAGGTCACTGTTACTTTTGTATTTCCTTTAGACAACGCTGTCTTTGTATCTGGATTAAATGCAAAGTCTTTTGCAGTCTCTTCTGAATATACAACATCCGCCGTTGTACCATTGTCATATGATGTAGTAAGTACAAGACCTGTAGGATCTAAGGTTTCTCCTTCTTTATATGTTGTTTTTGTCGGGAAGCTCTTTATGGAAATATTATTCATTTCCGGTTTTTTCAACTCAATTGTAAATGATACCTCTTGACTTCCTGTATATCCATACTGTCCAATACCTGTTACGATTGCAGTTGCAGTTCCTGGTGCCTCATTATTATTATAAGTAAGTTTGTAGTCTATGCCATATCTGAGCACCTTATCTCCCAAGGTAACTTCAATGTCTTCTTTTGACAATGTTACCGGATGATCTTTATCTACAACAGAAACCAGTTTTTTCTCATTTGTAAGAGAAACAGTTGCATCTGAAATGTCTGTCTTTGAATCTGCTTTACGCAAGCGAATCTCTGCAGCACTTGCAAATTTATTCTGCTGTGATCCTTCACCATAAGTTTCAACGCCGGTAAGTCGAACATATTTTGCTTCTGTCGGTTCATTAAACATTGCGATATACCAGTCATCTGTATTATCCCAATTTCCAACAGAAACTTCTGTCCAATTTTGATCGTCCTTACTTACCTCTACTCGATACTTACTGATACGTCCATTTGAAGCACCACCACGTCCTTTGTAGCGTAATGCATCTAGGCTAGTAATTTCATTTAACTCAAATTTAATCCAAAATGTATCACGACTCGCTTGCGGATTCCATGATGTATGCCAGATAGTACCTTCATTGCCATCTAAAACATATCTTGCCGGACCTTCATTGCCTTGTCCACTCTGTTCACTTCCAGCTGTCACCGATATTTTTTGGGTATCATAATCCCGTCCTGCATAAACTGGATCTGTATTTCCAACACCTTTTCCGTCTAAGTTGATGACAAATTCATTTCTGGTTGTATGATCTTCTGATTCAATGATTAGCTTCGCTTTATTTTCATACGGCGGTACATAAGTTACCGCTGCATTATCAGCTGCCACATAGTCTATTGTATCAATAACAATAGCTTCTGTATCAAAACTTCCTGCAGCAAGTTCTTCCTCACTTAACTCAAGACCATTTACCGTTAATTTAGAAAGATTTGCAGTAGAATTGGTCGTATATGAACCATTCCACTCAATAATCTCTACTTCTGTAATACCAGTACATGTTTCTGTTTTTCCTGCCTCTTGAGGAGTTGTATTTGTTACTTGCAGTCTTACAAAAGTTGCTACAGTTGGATCAAATGTATATGTATATGCTTTTACACGTTCTGGACTTTCATTTTCCGCAATTGTTTCTTCCACTGAAAGTTCTTTCCAACTTCCTTCATCTCCTGTTTCAGATACAAAGAGTTTTGTTCTTCCTTCCCGAGGGAATGTCATTGCACCATTATCTTTGGAATAATATACAACAATTTTTCCTACACGCTGCTGAGTAGCATAGCGGAATGTGATTTCAGAAGTTGGATCTGTATTTCTAGTTGCCCAGTTTGACCAACAAGTTGGATTTGCGCCTCCACTATTGTTGTCTCCAATTTCTTTCTTTCCATCCTTAATTGCATCCAGTGTATCTGACTGTTGTCCTTCCGGTACATCCTGACTTAAGTATGCTGCGCTACTTACACTGGAGCCTAGCTCTATCTTCTGTTTTTCTACACGAATGGTCGCTGTAACCTCTACATTCTGTCCTAGAACATCTGCTGTTCCTTTCACTGTCACAATTCCTTCTGCATCGTAACTTCCATTCGGTTCTCCCCAAGCAACTGGGAAGGACGCATTCATTACTTCACCATCTTGAAGTACCGCCGGTCTGGATTCCGGAAGTGTCGGTTTCGTTCCAAGCGGAACAGTTGTTGAATAGTTCAGCAGGGAAACTACCTGGTCAATCATATTGACGATTACTGTAAGAGTATCTCCTGCCTCTGTTGTACCTGCTACAGAAAATGTACCACTCTGTGCAATCTGTTCTTCTGTAATTGCATCCCATGTTACAGGAATCTCTTTTTCACTTCCATCTGTATACACTGCTTTAACAGTACTCGGAAGCTGTGGCATATTACCGGTTTTTACATAGTAGTTTTTAGACATTTCGTAATAACTGATAGCCTTTTCTCCTGTTGTATCCTGTTCTACCGAAGTCGTTGTTACTGTCACTGAAGAAGTTTCCAGACCTTTTGCACTGGCTGTTACTGTGAAACTTCCCGCTTTTTTTGTAGACTGTACAATTGCCAGTACTTTTCCTGCAAATGCATTTCTGCTATTTGCCTGATAGGAGGTATGATCGTCTTGTCTTCCGTTATCAATACCCACCAGTTTACCTTCGCCTTCTACTTTAAAGCTTACTTTATCTTCCGCATTCGGAATAATATTTCCATCTTTATCTGTTACATCTACAGTTACATAAGTTAAGTCCGCTCCATCTGCTGCAATTGTATCGCGGTCAACTGTAGCTTTTAAATTCTTCTTCTCACCGGTGGTTGTTACAGATGTTCGACCATTCAGTTTTTCCTCTGAAATTTTCTGTCCATCCTGTCCGTAAGCTACTGCTGAAATTGTACCTGCTTTATACGGAACCTGCCATGTCAGATATAAATTCTTATGTTCTGTACCAGACTTATCCGTGCCTTCATAATACTGATATGTATACCCTTGTGTATTTGACTGTTTCTGTGTAAATTCCTTTGTCCCAAGGCTTTTCTTATCACCCGTTTTTGCATCTGTAAAGAATAATTCTACTTTTTTCGCATCTGTATAAACGACAACCGGAACCTTTCCACTGCTATCTTTCTTCACTGCATCTTCATTCCATGCCGGTAAAATATGAAGGGTATTTACTTCGTCATTCCACTGGCTCTGATAGAAGTAGTAACTATCTTTTGGAAATCCTGCAGTGTCAATAATTCCAAAATATGAATTCTTTGGAGACGGCCATGTTCCTTGTGCTCCTTTTCCAGTTCCGTTCCATGGTGTCGGCTCTCCAATATAATCAAAACCGGTCCATACATATTCGCCTGCCACAAAATCTCTCTTAATAACCTCGTACCAGGCACTGCTGGCAACTGCCCCCCAGTTAACTGCTGAATTATCATAGGATGTTAACTTCTGCCCCGTCTTACTTCCATCTATTCTGTCATATACACCTCGACTATTGACTGCTGAAGCAGTTTCAGAACCATACAACTTCCAATTTGGGTTACTATTATGAAGCGTATCATAATCATTTCCAGAACAATAATTCAAACCAACCGTACCATTTGCAGTTGTCATAGCATCCATCATGTTTTTCGGTATTCCAATCTTATTACCTTTTAACACGTTGTCGCCACGTGTTGCCGGTCTTGTGGTATCCAACGCAGTTGTCCAATCAATCAAATTCGCCTGAACATTTGCATACGCCTGTGTCAATACACCGGTTGCACCTTCCTGAACTTCATTTCCGAGGGACCACATAATAACTGACGGAGCATTCCAACCACGTTTTACTGTTGCTGTTAAGTCATATTTTGCCCAAGTCATTCCATTTTCTTTTCCAAGAATCTGATTGCTTTCATCTATTGTCTGATTGAAAAATCTGGCATAATCATTGTTATTTCCATTCTTAGCATTTTGCCAGCCATCAAACATCTCTTCTACAACAAGGATACCTTTTTCATTACAAATATTTATCAGTTCTTCTGCCGCCGGGTTATGTGTAACACGAATTGAGTTACATCCCATTTCCTTTAAGATTTCCACCTGACGCTCAATTGCACGTTTCCATGCCTCTGCTCCAAGCGCTCCCTGATCGTGGTGCATACACACACCTTTCAGTTTCATATTTGTTCCGTTTAATGAAAATCCACTATTTTCATCAAATTTAAAATAACGGAATCCATATTCTGTATCGTAAGTATCTACAACCTCTTCACCAATCTTTACTTCTGTACGCACTGTATAAAGCGCCGGATTTGTAGTACTCCATAATTCTGGATTCTGTGCATTTACTGTTGCATCAATCGCTGCGGTTTCACCTGCCGCAATCGCTTTTGTTTCTGTTGTCACAGTTCCGATATTAGCGCTTGGCTCCCCACCTTTTTTGAAAATGGTATGAGTCAATGTCACATTCTGTTCTCTGTCTGAATCGTTGGCTACAGTTGTCTTAATATTAGTAGTCACCGCTCCGTCTTTTTCTGTTTCCAAATTTGGAGTTTCTACCTTTGTCCCATATAAGTCAACATGTACAGGATTTACAATATTCAAATCTACACTTCTATAAATACCACTTCCTGAATACCAACGGCTGGATGGTGTCTGATGATTTACCTTTACCGTAATTACATTCTCACCATCAAATTTCACCAAATCAGTGATATCAAATGAGAATGGAGTATATCCATACGGATGGCTTCCCACCTGTGTTCCATTGACCCAAACTGTAGCATCCATATATACGCCACCAAAATCAATTCGCACACGTTTATTCTCCGCTGTTTTTCCAAGCGTGAAACTCTTTCTGTACCAGCCAATTCCACCCGGAAGATATCCGCTTTCTGCTTCCATCTTCGTTGAATACTCTTGTTCAATACTGTAGTCATGAGGCAGATTTACATGTTCCCATTTAGAATCATCAAATGCCGGTTCTTCCGCACCTGATCCATCTCCCAAATAGAACTTCCAGTTGTCATTAAAATTGACATCTCGTTTTGCTGCCGAATAATTGTTTACATAAACAACTTCTTTATCAGAACTCATCTGGCTTTCTGTTTCAGAAAGCACATTGACCGGAGTTCCTGCCGCAAATGAAACACTTGGAGTAAACATTCCAAAGGCAAGTGTCAGTGCAGCTGCTGCCATACCTTTTCTTTTTAAATTATACTTTTTCATACTTTTTTCTTTTTAGACTTTTTATAGCCTACTCTCTTCCTCCTTTTCCTTATTAATCTCTCGGAATCTTCGTAAATATTATCCTTATCCAAATACTCTTGCTCGTTCCACCTGGGATGTCATTGAACGGTTTTGGAATCTGGATTTATCTTTTACCGAGCGAGAAATCATTATATATAGTTAATTTTAGTATCTCATAAAAATAAGAATGCAACTCGTATTTTTTGTTTCATCCCTCCTGATTCTTTGTCATATTCGGAACTCTCAATAACAGAATCTGGAAAGGGCTTATCACTCACTTAGCGCGCTACCCCTTTCTTTCGTTTTTGGATTATAATGTTCTGTGGTTGTAACATGCATTCAAGGAATATAAACCATTACAGCCAAGAAGTGGTTTCTTATAGAAGACTGCCGGGATACTCTTCAGAATATCCCGGCAGTCTTCTATAATTTTTTACTTTTCACAGCTCCGTAATTCATAACGGTCTGTTTCTGTTCATCTAGATTAGCTTCTTTTTCTGCGATATACAAGTGTTGCGATTACTGCCCCAGCGGCTACCATTACAATTCCATACAATGCGAAATTCGCTGTATCTCCAGTCTTGATTGCCTTTACCGTGTTCTGTCCTGCACCACCATTCGGAGTTGAGCTGTTAGCATTGTTATCCTTTGCTCCACTCTGGTTCACATTTCCATTATCTGGTTTCTCCGGATTTGGTTTCTCTGGAGCTGGTTTCTCTGTCTCACCATTTCCTTCTACCATAACCTTAAACTCTTTAGTGGCAACACTTCCATCTGTTCCAGTTACCTTTACTGTTACGATGACTTCTGTATCCTCTTGCGGTATAGTTACTTCGCCATTCAGCGCGATAATTCCTTCTGGATTTACACTACAAATCTCAATCTGTGCGTTTTCTGGTACTTCCGGTAATACTAGTTTCTTCGTATCTTTCTTAATAGAAGTTGCAAAAGATTTATCTGCAATAATACGACGCATGATTTCTTCTGCAGTTATCACCTGCTCAGGCTCTGCATCCTTCTCAAATACTCCGATCAAGTTTACATCCTTTTCAACCTTAAATGTATACTTCGCATCGGTACTTAAAATATCCTCTGCATCTTTCAGCTTCCATCCTACAAAATGGTATCCTTCTTTCGCTGTTGCTGTTACTGTTGCCTCTTTGCCATCTTCATAGATTCCGTCCTCATGATCCATGCTGACTGTTCCCATTGCTTCAGCACTTGCTGTTGCTGTTACTGTATACTGTTTAACTGGCTCTGCATCCTTCTCAAATACTCCGATCAAGTTTACATCCTTTTCAACCTTAAATGTATACTTCGCATCGGTACTTAAAATATCCTCTGCATCTTTCAGCTTCCATCCTACAAAATGGTATCCTTCTTTCGCTGTTGCTGTTACTGTTGCCTCTTTGCCATCTTCATAGATTCCGTCCTCATGATCCATGCTGACTGTTCCCATTGCTTCAGCACTTGCTGTTGCTGTTACTGTATACTGTTTCTTTACTACAGGATTTGCTGCGAAGTTTGCTGTCAGTGTCACATCTTCTGTCACATCAAATACATGTGGATTTGCATCACTGACTTCTGTTCCCTCTGCGTTTGTCCAGTTTACGAAATGATATCCTAGATTTGCTGTTGCAGTTACTGTAGCTGTATCATACTTCTGATACTCGTTCTTATCGGTTGCTGCACTTCCCATTGCCGGGTCATTTACCTGAGCGGTCACAACTACTGGCTGCGGCGCTGTAAACGGTTTTGTCAGTTTTGCATTTGCCCAGTCACCATGATCGCTCCAGTTATTTGCACCTTTGTCCATAACCAATTTCAGTTCTGTTGCGTCAGTTATATCAATATCACCTGTAAATCCTTTTGCTGTGTTAGTTCCCATTACATCACTTGTGAACTTCAGATTTCCATCCACATATACCTTAAATGTGATACTTGCCTGAGAAGGATTTATCTTTGTCTCACGGTCTACACCGTAATAAGATGAAAAACTTGTATATCCTTTGCCAGTCAGATCGTAAATGATTGTAGAATATGCATGGCTTCCGATTCCTTTATCAAAGGTTTCTTCCTTTGAACCGTCCCATAAGGTCAGTGTGTTGTTTCCACAGCTCTTATCTTTTCTTGTCGGATTACCTGAATCTCCGGATGTCTGTGATGTCCAGTCAAGATCAGATAACCATGTATCTCCTGATGCATGAACTGTTACTTTATAAGTCTTTTCTGTGGACTTGTCCGCAGAAGTTACTTTCACTTTCACAGTGTTGTCACCTTCTGTCAGTCCCAGTTCTGCCGAAGCACTTCCTGTTCCTGTCTGAATCACTTTATCTTTCCAGATAACTTCTACGGTTGCATCCGCCTCTTCTGCTGTTGCATTGATTGTCACAGCGGATTCTGTTGCAGATGCTGTATATTTTAATGTATCTGCATCAAAGTTTTCTTTCAGAGATATATTTCCTCCAAGGCTTAATGCTTCCAAACGTGCATTTGCAGCATTCGGCACTTTCAGTTTCAGTTTATAGTAGACCGGCTCTGCACTTGTCTCAGGTGTCACACGGATCGTAATCTCATTGATTCCCGGTGCAACTGTCACATCTCCCTGAACAGTCTGTGCTGCGGATGTAACCTTTTTTCCGTTCACGATGGAAACCGTTGCTCTTGTACTCTGTGCTGTCGCTGCAACCTGCGCTGTTGTTGTTCCTGTTGCAATTGAAAGACTATATTCATAAACTCCCTCTTCCAGCACAACTTCTTGTCCATTTACCTGCAGGCTTTCCAACAATGCATTGTTATCTCCCTGACGGCTGATTGTGAAACGATATTTTTTCATTGTCACGCCATCTTCTGCTGTAACATTTACCTCGATCAGATTTCTTCCGCTTGTGAGAACTGCGTTTCCGCTCAGTTCAGTTGTTTCTTTTCCGTTCACCAGCACTTTTACTGTTGCCTTTGTATCCTCTGCTGCAAAGGAATACTTGATTTCCTGAACGTCACTTCCTGCTGTTGTCTGATAGAAAGTTGTTCCTTTTACAAACTGGAACATGTCTGTACTTTCACTAGTTTTAATGTCAGCTGTCGCCAGATCTGCATTTGCAGATTTGACTGCTGATGCACCTGAATCTGTGCCATTTCCGGTTACTTTTACTGCATCAGACCATACAATGTCTCCTGCTGCACCTGTTCCGATCAGCGGTACATAAGCAGCTTTCACATATTTGCCTTTCAATGCTTTAGAAGCTGTCAGAGAAGTTCCCTCTACTCCGCTGATAATGGAATAGTTTCCATTTTCTTTATCAGCAACTGCCCATTTTACAATTACGGACTGTCCTGTAGTATCTCCTGCCGCTGTCAGGCTGTCAGCAGCTTCGTCATATGTTACCTTAACATTGGAGGCGGTCGGTTTCACTGCCTCTTCAACTAATTTTACTTCTTTATTATTCACTGTAACATCAGAATAAGTGATGGATCCTGTATTAGTTCCCTGGCTTGCGATTGCCAGCTTAAAATTACCGCTCAGGAAACCGCAGTCTGTTCTCGAACCGATGGTGGTCCAGTTGTTCTTATCTGCACTGTAGTAAGCTGTCACTGTGGCATTATTTTTTACCAATTTCAGCCAGATTGGATTTGTGCTTACATTTGCCCAGTTATTATATGGTTCCTCTACTGCACTTCTGTTCTGCTCTTTTACAAGTGCTACTGCACTGGTAGAGCCATCACGATGCTTCTTTTCCAGTGCTACATAATTGTCCGCATCATCATAGAGATAGATTCCTGCATCTGCCCATGTATTTGCAGGAGTTGCACCTGTCAGTTTGAATACAAGTGTCAGATTTGTTCTGTCTGTTCCTTCCGGCAATGGTTTTACAAGGACATTGCTCGGTGTCTGCTGATTGAAAAGCCCCTGACCGGTGAAATCCTGTTCCAGTCCGCCTTCAACGGTTGAGCTTACACGATATTTGTCAGATGCTGTCGGATAATCTACTGTAATATCTGATGCGATTGTCTTTCCGTTCTGCCAGATGGATACCAGTTTTGATGCTTCATAACCGTTGGCTGTAGATGCTGTCACTACAACACTTCCCGGTTTTACTGCTGTCAGAAGTCCTTGTTCAGTGATTGTTGCTTTATCAGTCTCAGTTCCGGTCTTGGCATCATAGACCTTCCATGTCACTGCCCTGTTCTTGTCTGCACCGTTCTCTTCAGCGTTCCATTTCAGATTTGCAGTATACTGGATCGTATCATTTACGTTAATATTTTCTTTGGTATCAGCTGCTGTCAGCTCTATTCCTTCCGGCAGATTACCAAGTTCACCTGCGTTGACTGTGAATGTAACTGTATTGGTCGGGAACTTACGTCCTCCAACAATCATATATCCTGTTACATTGGCTGTTCCTGCTCCTACTGCAGTTACGACACCTGTACTGGAAACCTTTACTACTTTTTCATTGTCAGATTCGTAGTACATCGTTCCGTTCGGTGCTGTTGTGGAATCTGCGTTTACCTTCATTGCATCATTGGTTACTGTAATATCAGAAGCACTCATGTTGCTGATTGAACTTCCGGCATTCAATCCACCGTCATACTCATTTCCTTCGATCACTACATTTTTACAACCATTAAAGTTGTACAGTTTTCCTGATAAGGTATCACCACTTCCGCTTACTTCCAGCTCTGCACTATTGGCTACTTCCAGTTCTGCTGAACTTCCTTCTTTTACTGCCAGATTCAGAGATCCGTTTCCGTTGATCGGATTCTGTCTGTAAATTTTATTATTTTTAAAGGTGAGTTTATCTACACTCTTTGCATCAAGAACTCTCTTATTGTACGTAAAGAAAGTGTTGTTCTCGATCTTAATATTAGAATGTACTGTCTTTTCCGTAGATACAGTCGGATTGGTAGGCTCGATGAAAATTGCCTGTGCATTTCCTCTTGTAAATGTATTATTACGGATGGTCACATCTCTGACCGGACCTGACTCATACCAGCCCTGAGCATCATCAGAAATATAGATGCCTGCCATACTCATTCCGTCAAATGTATTATTTTCAATGACAATTGGTTTTCTTGTAGTTACAAGGATTCCTCTTGTCGGAACTTCCTTAAATTCACAATTGCTGATGTTGACAGCTGGTGTATAAGTGATATTTTCTACCACATGTTGATTTACCTGAACGTCGGCAGGAATTGCCTTATCCAATGTCAGCTTGATGGTTGTCAGACTTCCTGAACCTTCACCCATGTTTCCGCCCATTCCGTCCGGTCCGTCAACCTTTGTTACTGTGCGAACGGAATTTTCAACTGTGATCATATTTCCCTTTGTCATGAACTCGATTTCGTCACCTTCGAAAAAGTTCGGGAAACCGGCTGTTTCACGATGGTTGTACTGTACTGTGATTGTTCTTCTGTCGGAACTGATGGATGTAACTGTGTTAAATGTTCCGTGGATATTGATCGGATCATCATGAGGACCTGCAAAGGTACAGTTATTAATATTGATTGCTCCTTTGCATCCGGACATCTGCACAAAATCAGCATATCCGGCTGTTGTTCTTCCACTTTCCTTTGGTGCTTCAAAATCAACATCTTCCATTGTAATGTTTTCAGAATGCTGACCTACCATACCAAATCCATGAAGGAACTGGATATCAAGAGAAGTCATCTTAATATCTTTGCTCTTCCAGAAAAACGTTCCTGCATGATCACGTACGGTCGGACGTGACTGGAAGCACATTCCGTTCTGAACTTCACCGGCTTTACTATTATATGTAATCTTTACACGATGATTTCCAAGATCCTCAATAGAAGCTACACCTTTTAATGCAGCATTTCCATTTCCTGCACCGAATTTGATTCCCTGTACGGTATCTTCCCGCTGGGTATGATAACCTGACAGATCGGAGATACTCCAGTAACGTTGACCTGTATAAGGACTTACATCGCTGTACCATTTAATCGTTGTTCCTGCAACTTCATAATTATAGCACTCAGGAATATACATAGTTGCTGTATTTCCCTCTACACTCTCAACAGTCATATCAATAACTGTCGGAACCTGGAAATCCACTGCAAAATTTTTAAATTCAACATCTTCGCAACCGATTGTTGCAAATGTTGTCATTTTACCATGGAACATAAACAGAGAATTGTTTCCATCTACGGTAACATGATCCATATCTTCCAGAAAAATACCGATCTTCTTCATTTTATTGTTCTGATCGGCACCTACAGTATTGGAAACATATAATTCTCTTTCTATTGCTTTATCTGGATAGATATCATAGCGTCCTTCCGGGAAATTAATCTTGACTTCTTTTCCCTCTTTCGTTGCATCTTTCGCAGCTGCGATTGCTTTCTGTATTCCGATTGCACTGTCCTTCCCACTGTCCGGATATACTCCGTAATCCGTAACATCGATTACTTCTGTTCTTGCAGCTGCTTCGGCCTTCTGCACACCTGCGCCCGAAACAATTCCCGTTATCACAAGACAGGCTGCAAAGACAAGCGATAAGATTCGCCTTCTCTTTTTCATTTTTTCCTTACCCCTTTCCATTATATATAAGTGATTTTATTTTCTCATAAAAAAAGGGGGGTGGCTTGCACTTTTTTATCACACCACCTCCGATTTTTTGTCATATTCGGAACTTTTTAATAACAGAACCGAGAAAAGGCATATCACCTACTTAACGCACTGCCTCTTTCTTTCATTTTTGGATTATAATGTTTTGAAGTTGTTGCTAGAAATTTATGATATGCAAAATACTACTACCAGTGAAAAAAAATTCCATGCGCAATCTCATACAGTGATACTATTGTCTTAACAAAAAAAGGCAGCGCACTTAATACTTAGCGCGCTACCTCTTCATCTCATTTCATTTTCTATTCTTCTGTTTCTTCCGTTTTGTTACCTTTTATTTTTTCCATGATCTCTTCCAGATATGCGCCTTCCAGTTTGTAGCCTTTTGCGTAGATCACAAATGCAAGGATTGTAATTACAGAAGGTACAACACCCATTAATACTCGCATTCCCATGATTGTAGACGCGCTCTGTTCTGCGTTTGCTACATAGCCGACAATTGTAAGGCCTACACCGATCAGCCAGGCAGATACTGCAGATGCGGTCTTAACAAGCAGTGTCTGGAATGAAGCGATAATACTTTCATTTCTACTTCCTAATTTTACCTGTCCATAATCGATAACATCAGCAAGCATAACGGTTGTTGCTCCTAATGTAAGACCAGAACCCAATTTATAGAAGATACCACTGATTGCTACAATTACCATGTTCTGTGGTGCAAAGAATCCACAAAGTACAACTCCTGCGAGACCAATTGCAGGACTGAAGCTGGCAATTGCAAATACCTGTTTCTTTGTAAAATAGTTAGAAAGGATTGGGAAAAGGAACAAAGCTGCAATCTCTGCAAACTGTGCTGCAGTTGTGAAGATTGGATATAAGCCTTCATTTCCGGTTACATATTTGAAGTAATAAATTGCAATACCACCGGCAAGCTGTACAACAAGATTGTAGCAAAGCACAATTCCGATAAATACTTTCAGCTGATCATTTCCGGCAATAACATGAAGTGCATCTTTGATTGTAAGCCTTTTTGCTTCTTTACCCGACTCCGCTTCCTGACAGCTGCGGTCTTTTACAAATACAACAGTAATAATAGAAGTAATTACAAAAATCACTGCAATAATTTTCGCAAGTGCAGAATATCCAACAGCGCTGTCTCCTTTACCAAGAACAGATACAAGTTTCAGAGCAAACGCACCCATAAGAAGCCAGGCTGTACTTGCAAAAATTCTCGGGATAACTGACATAGAATCTCTTTCTTTTTTCGTGCTGGAAAGAGACGGAAGCATTGACCAGTATGGAATATCCATAACTGTATAAGTCATTCCCCACAAAATATAAACAACAGAGAAATATATATACATGCCAGTTCCTTCTAATCCGGAAGGTTTTGTAAACATAAATACTAAAACGATTGCATTTAACACCGTACCAATCAAAATCCAAGGTCTGAATTTTCCCCATTTTGTTCTTGTGTTATCAACAACAAATCCCATCATTGGATCGTTGAATGCATCCCACACTCTGGCAACCAGAAACAGGTTACCGACAAAAAGCGGTGTCAATCCGATCGTATCTGTAAAATAAATCATTAAGAAATACGAAATAATGGCATAGCATAAATCTTTTCCCAGTGCTCCAATACCAAATGATAATTTAGAAAAGTTTGAAAGTTTCATTTGATGTTCTCCTTTGCTTTTTTATAATTTGTTTATACGAATCAACATGCTTGCGTAGTCACCCGTCAACCGCATGTCAAATCCATGTTTCATAAGATAACTTCCACTCTTTGTGAGTTTGCCATCTTCCATAAGAAGTTCGTAGGACGCATTTTCTTCCAGTCCACGAAGTTTCACTGTCACTCCACGATGTCCCAGCTTGCTTTGTGGGAGAAATGCGAACAGTACGCCCTCATTTCCTTTCATATATTCATATAGGAAATAATCATTTGCCGACGTATGATTCAGACGATAGAACGTACCTTCCTGAATGATCGGACGGATTTCCTTGTACTGTGCGATCATTTCCTGAGAAAGAGCAATGTCTTCTTCTGTAAATTTCAAAATATTACATCCAATTCCAAGTGTTCCCATCATTGCACTGTGATAGCGGAATTTCATTGGAATCACACGGTTGGACAGGAAGTTCGGACAATCGGTCACCCAGGCACGCATTGCCTTGATCGGATAAATGTAAGAATATGCATCCTGGATAAACAGACGGTCATATGCGTCTGTATTATCGCTCGTCCAGAAATCATCAAAAATTCCGAGAATGCCGTAATCAATACGTCCACCACCAGATGCGCATGCTTCGAACAATACAGCCGGATGCTTTTTCTTCGTTTCCTTCACAATATCGTAGAGTGCCTGGATGTGCTTATACCAGAGATCTTTCTTTAAATTTGTCTGAGAGATTGGTCTGTTTGCATCCCATTTGATGTAGTCGATTTCGTGGTTAGAGAGAAGATTATCCAGCATTTCCAGTACAAACGCTTTTACTTCATTTTTTGTAAGATCCAGCACATACTGTTCTCTCGATGTGTCGCTCTCTCTTGTATCAAAGTGATAGATCCAATCCGGATGCTTCGCATAAAGCTCTGCCTTTGGATTTACCATTTCCGGCTCTACCCAGATTCCAAACAGAAGTCCCTGCGCTTTCACTTCGTCGATCAGCTCATCGATTCCATTCGGGAACTTCTCTTTATTTACATACCAGTCGCCAAGGCCGTTATCAATTCCGTGACGCTGGCCAAACCATCCATCATCTACTACGAACAACTCCGCACCCAACTCTTTTGCCTTAGCTGCAAGCTTTTTCTGCTCCTGAACCGTTACATCAAAACCGGTTGCTTCCCAGGAATTATAAAGTACCGGACGAAGTCCTTCCCGAAGTAGAAAATCATTTGCAAACTGATGCAGGTTGTGGGACATTGTCTGAAATCCATCTGCTGAATACCCACAGAGAATTTCCGGTGAGGCAAAGCTTTCTCCCGGCTTAAGATCCCATGTGAAATCATGTGTGTTAATTCCCATCTGCACAAGTGTCTCTCCGTACTGTGTCTGCTCTACCGCCCCGCTGAAATTTCCAGTCATACGAAGTGCGCCAAAGTACACATTTCCGGTTGTCTCTGTGGCATCCTGATCCAAAATGAAATAAGGATTGTGATTGTGGCTGGAAATTCCTCTTCTATTTTCGAAAATGATTTTTCCATAATCGACTTTCTGCACGAATTTCTGCTGTTCTGCGCCCCAATGGCCGTGTACATTTCTAAAATTCAATCCTTCATATGGAACATGAAATTGCCCACTGTGCAGCTTTTCTATCTGCATAACTTCTGTCGACTCATTTTTCAGCACAACGAAACGTTCCATCAAGTCATACGCTTCGTAGATTTTATAATGCAGTTCCATTACAAGGGCATAATGTTTGTCTTTTAAAATGATCACCAGTTCCTCACACTGTTCGTTTTTCTGGATCTCATAATTTACGTACTCGTAAGCCACATCTCTCGTCCCGTCTGCAAATGTAACCTTCAGACAGTGTTCTTTGTATCGAAGACCTCCGTATACAGGAAATTCTTCTTTTGTGATCTCATATACCGGATCGTTCGTAGATACTTCTGCAAGCTCCGGCATTTCGAAATCTTCCATCGCATTGATCCTGCTTCCCCAGTACAAATGTCTCACTAATCCCTGATTGTCAATTCCGAACGCGTAACTGTTAGAGCGCGTCTGGAGCATAAAAAGATTTTGTGAATCGTTCACTACAATACCCACTGTTCTACCTCCATTTTTACCTGTTAATTTATCGATTTAATCACACATTCGAACGGTGCCAGTTTTACACCGTCTTCTTCTGCCTCTGTCCCATTGTGATTTATATACATTTTGATCTGTTGTTCCTTTTCTCCTCTTGTAACAATTTCCACACCATTTTGAGATGGATACATCGGAATCTCTTTCTCTTTCATGATCGTCTCCATGAGTGCTTTTGTAATGGATTCTTCCAGTCCACATCCAATATAATAAACCATTCCTTTACCGGCCGGTTTTCTTGTCACTGCCGCAAATGAATCGTAAAATGTATCTCCATACCGGAAGAGGATTTCTGCATCTTTTACTTCGATCATGTCTCTGAAAATACCGCCCATGCCGTTATATTTTGCAAATGCGCCTGTCCCCACAACCGGAAATGCATCCAGCGTCTGAAGGCTCTCTGTTTCTACTACGCAATGTCCGGCAAACTCATTGTATCCAACCGGTGCCGTCTTTCCAAACGGTACATTGTTGTTCGCATCTTTCACCGAACAACGGTAAGTTAGTACAACCGTTCCGCCTTGTTCGGCAAATGCTTTTACTTTCGCTTCCATTTCCGGTTTGTGAATAATCATCTGTGGAAGGATGAGTACCTGATACTTCGAAAAATCGCGGTCTTCCGGAATGACATCCACTCCTACGTTCACATCGAAAAATGGCTTGTAAAATTTCTGCATTTCTGCTGCCGGATCAAGCAAAATACTCTGTTTCTGGATACGGAAAGAAGCAAGCGAATCGTAATCATAAACAATTGCCACCTGATTTCGAATCGGTGTTTTTAATGCCGCGTCATAATTTTTTATATCCCGAAAAAAGCTTTGCACTTCATAAAATTTTCTTCTCTTTACATTGTCTGCATCTAAAATTCCATAGCAGAACTGTTCCGCTCCTTTTGTTGCTCCACGATAACGGAAATACATCATAGAATCACAGCCATGTGCCATTCCCTGGTAGGACCACATTTTTGCCTGATTCGGTCTTGGCAGGAATCCCGTTACATCATGTCCTTGCGCTCCCATGATGGCTTCCGTGATCCAGAAGTTCTCCCCTTTTAAGCCTCGTATATAATCCAGACCGAAGGCAATTTCGTGGGGTGCGATTGGTTCCTTCTGACCGCCCCATACCGGGTAGTTGTTATACGCGACCTGATCCAGGGTCGCAGCCACTTTCGAATAATCTACATGTTTTCCAAGTCCACCGCCTGGGAAATCGTGCATAACAACTGCTTTCGGCGCGATTGATTTGATCAGCTTCGCCTGAAAATCAATAAAATCAACAATCACTTTACTTCGGAAACGCTCCCAGTCCTGACGAAGTGCCGGATTATGTGTTGTAATTGTCTCTGTCGGAATTGGAATCTCATCGAAAGAATTGTATTCCTGAGACCAGAACGTCGTCCCGTATGTATCATTTAACCGATCGATCTGTCCTTGGAACGTTTCGCTCAAATATTGCTGAAATTTTTTCTGACAGTTTTCACAATAACAAATATCGCTTCCTTCATGTCCGATCTCATTGTCGATCTGCCATGCTACGATTGCTTCTTCATTTTTATAATGTTCAACTAAAGCACGAACAATTTTTTCCGAATACGCATACATTGTGGCACTGTTAAAGCAATACACATGTCTTCCTCCAAAGGAACGTTTTTTTCCTCCTTCAAATTCCGAAAGAATGTCCGGATATTTCTTTGCAAGCCATGCCGGAATCGTAGCGGTAGGAGTTCCCATGATCACTTTCAGATTTCTCTTCTTCGCTTCTTCGATCACATGATCAAAAAAAGAAAAATCAAACTGCCCTTCCCTCTTCTCCATCATATGCCAGGAAAATTCCGCAATACGAATTACATTACATCCCATCTCCACGATCGTATCCATATCCTGTTCCATCAGATCGATATTCCACTGTTCCGGGTAATAATCAACACCTAACAACAAACTTCCTTACCTCCTCGGTTCTCTCTTTATCAACGATTTTACCAAAAGTTTTACTAATAGTTAATAAAACTTTTACTATTTTTTACTGTTTTTAGTAAAGTTTTTACTTTCCCTTTTACTTGCTGAAAAAGTGCACAAAAAAAATGCGTATCAACCTATTGGGGACACGCATTTTTTGTCTATTTTTTCTTTTCCACACTTCCACGTTTTACTAAACTACATGGAATAATCACTTTCTTTGGAATGATTTCTCCCATCCGCAGCTGCTCGATACATAGCATTGCTGCTCGGATTGTTTCCTGGATATAAGTCTCAATCGCATCCAACGGCGGGTTACAATTTCCTGATATTGATGTATTATTAAATACGATCATATTCGTATCTTTCGGAACAGAAAATCCACGTTCCGTCAAAGCCTTAATCACTCCCGGTACAAGTACGTCACTGCTAATGAGCATCGCCTCCGGAGGATTCTTGTGTGCATCTAAATATGCGATCATCGACGCATATGCACTGCGTGGATTCATCTCCGAATCGATCACCCATTCCTCATCAAATGTATCTCGCATCGTCTCTGAGTTCCGGTAGTAATAATATCTTGCATCCATTGTCAGTTCTTTCTTATAATCATATGTATTCACCGCACCAACGTAGGCAATCTTTTCATATCCCATCTCTTCAAAATAATTCAGCGCATTTCTTACCGCCATATGATAATTCGGTAAAATACTGTAATACTTCATCTCATCCGGTGACGAATCTATAAATACAATGTGATCTGTATACTGGTGAAAATCTTTCACCTCTTCTTTCGTAAATCTTCCAATTGCAACGATTCCGTCAAGCTCTATCTCACGTCCCGTTCCGAAACGACCAGTTTCATCTCGATACAACGGAACAGTTGTCCACCCTTTTTCAAAACATTCACTATCTAACATATTTTTCATAAGAAGATAATAAATATCGTCCTGAAGTTCCTCCATCTGAAGCATTTGCGCAACTCCGATACAGATGTTCTTCTCTTCTTCCGACTGGGAATTTCCCCGGTTATATCTTTGCGACAAAGAACGGTAATTTAATTCCTGCGCAACTTCAAGAACTTTTTGTCTTGTCTGATCTGTTACATTTAACGTCTGATCATTATTCAATATCCTTGAAACCGTACTTTGTGAAACCCCAGCCTTTGATGCTATATCTTTTAAAGTAGCCATACTGATTCCTCCTTCTTTCACAAAGTTCTATAACAGTGTATCACAGAAATTCTGCAATTACCAGTAACCTTTAATCGTATGACCACCAGTACAAGTATCAGGATCAGTATCGCCCTCTCGATCACCTCTTCCAGAACATACTGTTCTTTCTACCGCTTTTTTCTACTTTATTCTTTTTATTCATCTCATTGAGGTGTCAGTTTTATCCGACACCTCATAGAATATTTCCCTTTTTATTCGATTACAATCTATGGTTTTATGCGTTTTAACTTGTAAAGTGCTCTTTTGCAAACTGCATATCCTGTACCACTTCTACAGTTCCAAGATAATTATCTTTTTTGTCTCTCACTGCATAATAAGTAACTAAAAATGGTTTTCCCTGCTTTTCCATCCAAACCGGAACGCTATCACGAGTATGATTTTTAAAACTTTCTATAATGGAGCGAACCATTGATTCTATCTTAGGCGGATGACAAGAGAATACTTCTCTGTCAATTGCCATGCCAGGGCGTTTGAACACTTTCGCTCCTTCATTAAAGAAACGATTTATATTATTATCATCGATAAATGTAATCTCTATTGGCAACGTATTAAGCATAGCTTCCAACTGTGCTGCACTCATATGTCCACCGCCCATTACTATTTCACCTTCATAAATAGCCGCCTCATGACGATTCTTTTTATCCTGCACATATTTTTCTGCTTCTTCCCATCTATTATCAATGCCATACACTAATGCATAGTCTTTGGCATCTTCATAGATTTCATACCATTCTTCGGCTGTAAAATTCATTGCGCAGATAGGGAACAGTATATTAGTCTCTTTATAAATCATTTCATCTGCTCTTGTTAAAACAGCCTGTACTCTTTTAATCCATTCTTCGTCATGATTGCATTCCTTATCTATTGCTGCTAATTCATCTCTGATTTCATCATCAACAGTCCACATAACAT